>ERZ1090879.40-NODE-40-length-90989-cov-12.237546_pt1 | contig 90989 bp, 77 predicted proteins | sample MGYA00478472_ERZ1090879 | MGnify/ENA primary metagenome ERZ1090879 (study PRJEB33644, sample SAMEA5815723) | chicken gut metagenome | biome: Chicken; feature: Gastrointestinal Tract; material: Caecum | place: Ireland | collected 2019-01-01 | study: A study of the... | reverse complement strand
CGCGCCTGACGCTCCCGCTCTATACGATAGAGGAAATGATAAGCGAATGGGCGTTTAACCGATTTATACGGCTATATGAGGATTTTCGTTTCCGTAGAGGTGATAACACCTTATTGATACATATTCTTAAAAGCATAGCGGCGTGGTTGTGGAGAAGGAATACCCGTGTATATAACAGATACGGCTATTCTGTCCTGAAAATCGAGAAAGAGCGCGGCACGATGGACGGGAAGGTCGAGAATAAAAAGTATTTTATCATGAACGCGAAGATCTATGCGAGGCGGTTTGCAACGGACTGTTTTTCGGACTATTTCAACGACATGGCGAAGAAGTCGGGCGCGGGCTTAGGCGATTACAGGGAATACGTCACGGAAAAGGCAACGGTGGAGGAACTTAAAAGACAGCACAGTTATTTTATTAACGCGCTATACAAAGAGGACGACGCCGCATGAAAGATATACTATAAGGTGCAATCGGGCTATAAAGCCGAGAGGTTTTCTTTCGGCTTTATAGGCATACAAAAAAGTACAAGGAGGTGGTGTAATGCCGTATGCGAAGTGCAAAATCTATTCGGACGGCAGCCATTACATAGCGATCCCGCACAAACCGCAAAGGCCGCGCCCGAAAAAAGGCGCGAAGGTCAAAAAGGAAGTTCCCGATCTGGAAGAGTTAGAGGAGGACGAAGCGGAGGGCTGCCCGTTCGATAAGCCCGTGCAGCCCGTCCAGTTGAGCCTGTTCGACGGCGAAAAGAACGACGATAAACAGGGTGAATCGGAAGAGGGCAGTTCAAAAAACGAGCAGACGTGCGAGGAAAACGAGGACAATACATCGATTAAGCCGTCCAGGAAAGAGATATTCGAGCAGTTATACCGAAAGCATATAAATGACAATTATAAGAAAAGGAAGCGTGCCATCATACAGGGGCTGCTGCCGCATAGCAAGAATTATGATGACGCGAAGCTCTTTACGGAACTGAATTTGAGGCGCAAACGAAACAATCTCATAGCCCGCCGTATCCGCATGACGCGAAAAGCGAATTTACAGGATTTCACCCATTTCGTGACGCTGACGTATAGCAATGAGCTGCATACGGAAGAAAGTTTCAAAAAAGGGCTGGGGGACTGTCTTAAAAATCTGAGCAAGCGTCAGGGCTGGAAGTGCATGGGCGTATGGGAGCGTTCGCCCGAAAAGCAGCGGCTGCATTTCCACGGTATCTTTCATATCCCAAAAGGCACGATGCCGGGGCAGATGATAGACGTGAACGATTATAATTTCAAGTCGCACAGAAGGCGTATCACGAATCAGAATACCTATTTCAATGAACGGTTCGGGCGTTCGGACTTTGAGGAGATCGTGAACGAGGAAGTATTGGGCGACGCGATGTCGTATATCATGAAATATATCGAAAAGAGCGGGGAAAGAATCGTCTATTATGGCGACTTGCCGCAGTTCTTCGTATCCGATGTGATGGAGAACGATATCCTCTGCCCTTACGGGGAAGACGGGCGGAAGTTTATTCTCTCGGATACGTTCGGGTGCTGGGATGAAGGCGAGTATATAGGACAGGTGAGCAAGGAAACGATTGCAAAGCTGCCGAAAGTAAAGTAATTTTGGAAAATCCTTGAAAAAAGACGTAAAACGAAGTTCTTATATTTTGTAAGGAATTGAAATACGAGCGTCTCAACGAGATAGTTTCCGAAAAAGCGATCATGCGCGGGGTCTCATCGGATTAAAGGCTATAAGGAAAGAGGGGCAATAATCGGCATTAGCAGTTGGTAGCGATTGGCAATAAACTAATGAGACAAAGCCACATTTCGAAAAATGTGCGCATTCTTGTCAATAATGTCGGAAAAATGTGAATTATATAATTGATTTTTCAGGAAAAATGTGATACACTATTTGCGGAGGTGGAAAATATCATGCTGAAACGGAAAATTGATACATTTCTGGTAGACTGGAAAAAGAATTCGGACAGATTGCCATTGATCGTAAAGGGCGCGCGGCAGGTCGGAAAAACGGCGTCTATCCGACTGTTTGGGGAAAACAATTATGAGAATGTTGTCGAGATCAATTTTTTACTGCAAAAACAATACAGGGATATTTTTGACGACGGGTTTGAAGTAGATACGATTCTCCGTAATATTTCTCTGCGCGATCCGCAGTTGGAGTTTGTTCCGGGGAAGACTTTGATTTTTTTCGATGAATTGCAGGCTTGCGTGAATTGTGCCACGAGTTTGAAGTCTTTCAAACAGGATGGGAGATATGACGTGATTTGTTCCGGTTCGCTCATGGGCATCAATTACAATGAGATTGAATCGAACAGCGTCGGTTATAAAGAAGACTATGAGATGTATTCTTTGGATTTCGAAGAGTTTTTGTGGGCGAAAGGTTACAAAGACGAACAGATAGAGGATCTTTACAGAAACATGGCGGGAGTCAAACCGTTTTCTCAGTTAGTGCTTGATGTGATGTTTGAAAACTTCCGCGAATATATGGTGCTCGGCGGAATGCCCGCCGTCGTCTGGTCGTTTATACAGAAAAAGAATTACAGCGGAACGCTGAATTTACAGCGGCAGATACTGTTGGATTATGAGGAAGATATCACGAAGTATGCAGGCGGACTCGATCACGGAAAGATACTGAACGTGTACAGAAAAATCCCTGTATTTTTAGGCAAAGACAATAAGAAGTTTCAGATTTCTAAAGTAGAGCATGGAGCGAGAAACCGTGAGTATGTCGGCGTGATAGACTGGCTGGACAATGCGGGAATCATCAATATCTGCTATTGTATGGCGCAGCCGGAGTTGCCGCTGAAAGGGAATTACAACCCGGACAATTATAAAATTTATTATGGGGATACCGGATTGCTGATTGCCTCTTTGGACGAAGAAGCACAGGAAGACCTTCGGAACAATAAAAATTTCAATACTTATAAAGGCGCTATTTATGAGAATGTAGTCGGGGAAATGCTGGTCAAACAAGGGTATCCGCTGTATTTTTACCGGAATGAAAAGGGAACAATGGAAATAGTTTTTTTTGTGCGCGTCAGTGATTCGCTTGTGCCTGTGGAAGTAAAGGCGATGGACGGCGCGACGGTTTCTTTGATTAAGATCATAGATTCCGAGAAATACCCCGATGTAAAATTCGGAATTAAATTCGGATATAAGAATATCGGGTTTAACGGAAAGTTTTATACGTTCCCTTATTTTCTTGCGTTTTTGTTAAAAAGATTCTTGAAAGAGCGCGGAAGTAATGTATTAAGCAACTTGTAAAGGAACAGGTAAATACGGGCGTTTTGTAAAAGGAAATAGGGAAAACATATAAATCCGAGGCAGCGGTAGAGTATAGGCACGTATTCGGCTATAAGGGCAACGACTGGGCTGAAACGCAAACTCGAAAGAAAGGAAGCGGCATAAAAATCGGAAAGCTGCGCGGCGGAATGCGCGGGGCGTACGCCAAGCGGTTCAGCGGCGACGCCCCGCCCGCCGCGCTCCGATTTTCCGTTGGATTTCATTCGTTTCGTTTGCTGCGACGTGTGCCCGTATCCGGCGGCGCGGAGCGCCGCCGGATACGGGCACACGTCGCAGGGTCAGACCCGAACTAACCCGTATGTGAACCGTATCTCAACCGCACCTGAAAAGTCGTGCCAAAACGAGGCGATTTTCGAGCTGTTTTCGGGTGATTTTGCAACGGAATTTTTGGAGTGCTTTTCGGCTTTGAAAAAGCGTCCTTTCGAGACATGAAGCACGAAAAAAATTCAAAAAATCGAATTTTTTCAAATGTGCAGAAAACCTGCACATTTGTGTTTTAGAATAGAGGCGTACCCTGAGATTTCCACCATAAACTCAAAATCCGCCTGTTCCGTTTTTTTACCGTTATGCTTCTTGAGTTGCTAATCACACAAAAAAAGACAGCATCGCTGCTGCCTTTGGAAGAAAATATTTTTACACTTTCGCTAAGCCTCTATTGAAGTTCGGAAAGCCGTTCACGGTAATCTTCGAGCGCTTCGTCAAAATCGGAGAAGTAATGTCCCCACGCCCAGTCGAAATCCCCGTTTCCCGTATCGGACAGGGCGCGGACGGTAATGTAGGGGCAGGTATCGTTCTCCCGCACGAGCAGGGCGAGGTTGCGCTTATCCGTTCCGTCGCAAAGTACGACGGTGAGCCGCATGGAGTTGTTTTTGAACTGAAATCCCGGTTTTATGGTTTTTGCGTCAAGCTGTTGCATGAGTTTTTCTCCTTTCGTAGAGGTTATCAAATTTGCGGAAACGCAGGTATTGGAAGAGATATGCCGGCGTGTACCATACGCTCCAGCATTTCCTCGTCAAGGTATTTTGGTGCTTGACGATGGCAGGAACGCCTGCAAGGGCGAGTTGCAGGTAGGTCATATGCACGCAGCGCAGATCGACGTCGTTCGCTTCCATAAAGCAGTTTCGTGCGTAATTGACGCCTAAACTTTTCAAAACTTCAAGCGCCGCTATGAGCATACCGCCTCCGCCGCAACACGGATCGTTAATTGTCAAAATACCGTCGTCCGCGGTTTTCTCTTTCACAAGCGTTTCGTCTATGGTAACTCTCGCCATAAACTCCGATAGGGCGTAAAGAATTGCCCTGCGTTTTTATTGCCGAGATTGCAGCGCATAAAGATTTCGCCGAGGTTGTCGTTGAATCTGCCGTCATCGTACACGACGGAGGCGAGCAGGGCATACACCTTTGCGAAGATCTCCGCAAGTTTCTTCTGTTGGTCGGGCTTGTAGCTGCGGATAATTTGCAGATATTTCTCTTCCCGATTGTCTTTCTGTGCAAGGTCAACGGCGTTGGATATGGCGATCGCTCCGCATTCGAACAGGTCGGACACGAATTTGGAAGTGTTTACCGCATAAGCGGCTTTTTCAATGTCCTTTACGATATCGTCTATTTTCGGGATAGGGTAAGGGCAGAGGTTATTCCGCTTGTTAATAGGTACAGGCTTTTTGAAAACCTGTTCGGGAATATCCTTGACGGGCGGCATTGCCGATTTGTCGAGAGTAAAATCGAAAAAGAAAAAAGGCGCCATATCATGCCTCCTTTGCCTGTACGATGGCATAGTTTATAACTCTTTGAAAACGGCTGCCGAGTTTGGAGATGTATTTCCGAGCCTGTTGTTCCGAGGCGAATTTCAGGGCATATCTGCTTTCGTGGCAGAATCGCAGGGCATTGCGTGTAAGCCTTTGGATATAAACGCCGTTCGGGTATTCGGGCAGAATCGCTTTGATGCGGTAGTCTTTGACGGCAAATTTATTTTCCGCGCAGATAAACCGTGCTTTATAGAGGAAAGGCTGTCCGCTTCGGGCTGCGAGGTTTCGTGCCTCTGCCGTGTTTTTGAAAACGAGCGCGTCCGCTATGTCGGAAGAGAAGGTGTAGCCTTTATCCGTAACTTCGGAGAGGTAACGGTTTTCTTTGCGGATAATGACTTCGCCCTCGGGTTCTTTTCGTGCGGCGAGTTTGAGCGGTTCTTGGCGGAGATAGGACAGACAGATAAATATATCGAGCGAGGGATCGGCGGAGAGTTCTTTCTTGCGGGCATACGCCGTATCCAGCCATTGTTCGAGTTGTTCGGTGGTGTTGTAGTACCGCCATTCTTCGTTTCGGTGCGAATAGTCTTTTTCCCAAACGGATATGTAGCAGGTCATGCTCTGTACGGGAACAATTTTTCTGATTTCTTCGATAGTGAGAGCGTTTTTGATGCCGTTCTTTGCCCAGGCAATGATTCCTTTGTCGTCCACCCACTTGCCGTGAGAAACGAAATGTTCCTGAAACTCGGAACCGCACCAGCTCTGAATGAGCGACATATACTCGTCGGGCGTAAATTCGGTTTTGCTGTTGGCGTAGACGCCCCAGTGCCGTTCGCGGCGTTCATGCCCGTTGACGCGCTCGGTTACGTTATTGTCGCCGTAGAGGGCGAGGGGGATAATTCCCCTCGATGTTTTGAGGAATTGTCGGTCGTACATGATCGTGTAACTCATTTTAATTAACTCCTTTGTCGGTAATAACGGCCCGCCCGAACGGGCGAGCCGTGATATGTTAAGAACGGATAAATTCGGAAAGCGGGCATCTCTGCCCGTATAAGCGTACATAGCAGCTTTTTGCTCCGTAATGGATCTTCAAGCGGTGGTACGAGCGTTTCCCGTGCCATACGCCCGAAACGAGATACATATAATCGTCAATGCCGTATTCGATGTATTTTGTTTCCAGCCCGCCCAGCCCGCTATAATAGGCGAAGGTGGCTTTGCCTTCGCAGATTTGTTTCTTCGTCTGTTTTGTCATGTTTTCACCTCATACGATTTGCTGCCGACCTCGATGAGGGAATCGTTCTGCAAAGGTTTCCCTTTCATACAGGCTCGCAGGAGCAGTTTGTTGCTCTCCTCTGTTTTTGGGATATTGCCCTCCGTAAACTTCGTATCGTTCCCTACGGCGAGGATCTTGAATCCCTTTGCGACGAGTTCAGCGGAGAACTGCCAGAGCTTTTCATGCCTGCCGTTGGAATCGACGATCATGCCGACGTCCTCATTCGGGTTGTATGCTGTGATACGGAAATAATTTGCCATTGTTTGTTCCTCCTGTTATTGGTATCGTTTGAATGTATATTGCGTTATAAGTCCTTGCAAAGGATATAACCTGTCCTTGTCAAACGGTGCTATCGACGATGCCAGCGTATAAGGGTGGAACTCGTCGAGCAAATACGCTACACATTTGTACCCTTCCACTTCGATGACAACAAACGTCGCGTTATCGCTGTTCGGGCAGTAGCCTTTAAGATATTGTTTTGCCCGTTCTGCTTGTTCTGCGAGTGCGGGATTGTCTTTTTTGAACTCGCTAACGGTATAGATTTCGTCAAGATAATTTTTCATTTTTCTTTTTCCTATGCGGCGATTTGTTTCAATGCTTTATTTACATACGGCAGCCAGACTTTGTTGACATAGTGCAGCACCTCGTCGTTCGGCTTTGTGTTGCGGTTTGCATAGCATTGCAGCACTTTGTGTGTTTTAAGCGAGTATTCGAGCGTAACGAGAGGCTTTTCGGGATGTTCTTTAGCGCGGATAAAGAAAATGAGCGATTCCTCGTTTGCAATGCGTATATCGTAGTCCATTCTTCCCACGCAATGGTGGAGCATTTCTCCTTCATGGATCAGATCAGCGGGAGATTTTGCGATAACGCAGATAAAGGCGCTGCGCTTATTATGCTGAAGCAACAGATATTTTTCCGCAATCTCGGCAACCTTTTGCATGAGTTCCGGATTATTTTTTGCCTTTTCTATTGCTTTGGCTTCTGAATGCTGTCGGGTTCGGATATCGTGCCATTTGTGAAAATCGGCGGGGAATATATTTTGCTTTCTCGACATATCCACGCCGAGGTAATTGCAGGCGTTGAGATAGTCGAGATACAGGCTGTCGGAGATCGTTTGTTTTTCTATGTAGTCGAAATAGGTTTTGAGTTTCCAACCGGGGAAAAGCTGACGGATAGGGCTAAACCTTGCCTCCCGTTCAAACTGCTTTTTGGCGAATAAGAAGTGTTTGACCTCATCGAGCGGTTTGCCCGTTTTGTATGCCTCCCGTATGGTAGTTACGTTGTAGGTATTGCCATACGGCAGGGCGAGTTCTTTTCTGTGCCGGATAAACCATTTGCAGAATTGTTTGTCTTTCCCGAATTTTTTGAGCAGCGATATATTCTCCGCATACGCGCACAAGCCGTTTTTGAGCATGTATTCGGTCTGGGGGAACCGTTCGTAGATGCGCAGGTACGAGATGATATCCCTGCCCGTATAATGCCGGTAGGCGCTATATTTGTATTCGGGGATTGGCGATGACGCCTCGGTTGATGAGCGGGGCATAGGGATCGTAGTATTTGGTATCGGCGGGATACCATTTACCGTCCTCGAACCGTTTTTGTACGGACTGCAATTCCTCCGCGAACCAGCCGACACGGTAGCCGTAACCGAGATAATTGTATTCCATATCGCGGACGAGGCACTTGTCGGAATGCACGCCGTGGACGGCGACCTGTTTGCAGCACCATTGTTTCTTTTGTTTCGTCACGGCGACGGTCACTTTCACGAGTTCCTTTTTCCAAATGGCGAGATAAGCGTAAAAGCGAACCGTACCTTCCTGCCAGGGATTGTAGATTTAATTTCGGCATATAAAATCCTCCTAAAAATTTCAGAATAAAAAAGGCGGGAGCGCCCTAAAACGGACACTCCCGCCAGATCCCGCGCAGAACTTCTTTTTTGGTTACGGGAAAGATGAACCAGCGCGGGTTGTTAAGTTGTTTGCCTGTTTCCCGTTCTGTAGGGGGATAACGGATATATCCCTGCATTGCGGCAACGGCTTGTTTGTACGTATAAGTCAGAAAGTAACGGATATAAACGGACGAGCCTTTTTCCTGATAACAGACCTTATATCCGTATGGGTTATGCGTATTCGGTTTCATATGCGCTCCCGAAAACTGTTTCGGCATGAATAATAAGAATTGAAAAATTCATCCATTCAGTAGTCCTCGAAGTGTTTGAGATATTCTTTGGTGGCTTTGCGTAAACCGTGTAAAAGCCGTTTGTCCGCATTGACCTGTTCCGCGGTAAGACCGAGCGCGTCAAAGGTATCTTCATAATCGTAATATCTTTTGCGGATACTTGCCTTGCGGGAGTTTATTATGCCTCTGCCGATTCCCAGTTCCGCACACACTTCGGCTTGCCTCATGCCGTTCATGTAGCAGTTCAGGATAGCGAGTTCCAAAGCGGATAACTGTAACGCTGCTACAAGTTCATCGTATTTGCTATAATCGGTCTGTTCTTTTTCAAAGCAGTTCACGGGATCCATCGGCAGAGCCTTATAGTCCGTAAAGTCTATGTATTCTACCTGCTTATGACTGTTCGGTCTGTTGCGCAGGCTGTCAATGAACCTGTCTACTTCTCTGTAGCAAGCGAGTTTAATGGTAATGTCTTTCCCCTTTTTATCTTTGCTGTAAATCTCGTGAACAGTCCTTCCGAGAAACTGATACAGGAAGCAGATGGCGTTCTGCGCGCAATCATATCCGTCCGATACGATATAGTCTATCTCGCTCATGTGATGCAAGTCCTTTATCAGACCGAGGTAAAGTTTATCCGCAATTTTCAAATCAAACTTTTTCACGGTACGCAGCGCCTGCAACGCGATCATCTCGCCCATGAGTTTGACGTTATCGGCAGAGATAGGTTCTGCAAACAAATCGCCTTCGTTACGATACTTTCCGTTTGAGAGCTTGGTTACCAACATTTCCATTTTCGATGCACCTCCGAAATTTTCTTTTTACCGTTCTCCGGTTGTGGCGAAAAGAGCATAGGGACGGTAGAGGGAAAGTTAAATGTGATCCGGGCAGCGCAAGTCAACGGAGCAGAAGAAAATGCTGCGTGCAAAATAGAATATTGAAAAGCAAAAAAGAGCCGAGCAAGGAAAGACCTTGCTCGGCTCTGATAGTGTATTGGAGATATAAGGTTTAAGCAGGATTTTCTGACCGTTGACTTGGGCGAGGAGCTATGCTACTATAGCCACAACGGAAACGGGAAAATTCGGAAATCCCCCTGTCAAAGATTTGACAGGGGGGACTGAAAGAATGGAAAAGCGAACGCGGCTATCTGCGTGATACCTGTCTTGCTGCACAAGATAAATTCAAACTGTATCTTGACTATTTTAAGGTAAAATATTGATTTTTAACGGCAACTCAAATGTGGGTTGGCTGAGCGACATAAAAACTCGTAAAAGGTGCAAAAAAGCGGCAGAACATAAAATTCTGTCGCTTTTTACTTTCCCGAATGGCTTTTTCATGTTTCCCTTATGTTACCTGCTCTGTGGGGCCTGTAGGGCCAGTCGCACCCGTGGGGCCTGTAGGGCCAGTCGCACCCGTGGGGCCTGTAGGGCCAGTCGCGCCCGTTGCTCCGTCCGCACCCGCAGGGCCCGTGGGGCCTGTTGCTCCGTCCGCACCCGCAGGGCCCGTGGGGCCTGTTGCTCCTGTAGCACCTGTTGCTCCGTCTGCACCCGCAGGGCCAGTCGCACCTGTTGCACCGTCTGCACCCGTCGCACCCGTAGCACCTGTAGGCCCTGTCTGGCCCGCGGGACCCTGAGGGCCGGTGGGGCCTGCGGGGCCCATGCTGCCGCGCAGGGGAATGGTCTGCGCAATGCAGCAGCACTTGCAGCAGTCGCAGCAATCACAGCGGACGCAGCAATCGCAGCGTCCGCAGAAATCGCGCATATCGTTTTCTTTCATTCAATTTCTCCTTTGTTGTAAAGATCGTCAAAGTATTTTTTGTTGTGCAGGTAGCTTTTGTCCTGCGGTTTATACATTCCGGCCCGATCGTTGTATTCTTTTGCTTTTTTATGATCTCCGAGCCTGTCGTAGCACACGCAAAGCCAGATGCAGGGGAGAAACCCGCTGCAATCGGTGCAGACGAACCCCGTCTTTTTTTCGGTCAGCAGGGCGAGTTTGTACCAGAAGATCGCCTGATCCCAGCGTTCTTCTTCCACAAAAAAGGCGCCCGTATCGCAGCAGAGTTCTGCGCGGGGCGGGGCAAATTCGACGGAACGCAGGAGGGCGGACAGCTGCTGACTGCGTTTTCCCTGCTGTTTGTAGCAAAAAGCGAGGGCGCGGCAGGCGTCCGTTTTGTCTGCGGCGCAACCCTTGCCCTGCAAAAAATTTTCAAACACGGAGGCAGCTGTATCGTACAGCCCGTTGTCGGACAACTCCCGTGCGAAATAGTATTTTTGCCGTTCGTCCGGCATCCTGCCGTGGGCGAAGTTATATGCAAAGATAAACAGATTTCTGCCGCGCGTCTTTTCGCCGCGCAGGTGTTTTATGGCGATGTCGAGGTATTTTCTTGTGCCGTTTACGCAGATCGCCTCGTGGACGGCTCCTTGCCAGAGCGGTCGGGAAGCGCGGCGCAGAATGCGTTCGCGGTAAAAAAAGAAAGTGGTGTTGCCCTGCTCGTCAAAGGCGGCGTCGTAGCGCAAATAGTATGCGTCCACGCCGCCGCCCGCGGCAGCCTTGAAATTCCTCAGTTTTTCGCGGTTTTCATCGGTGAGTACGTCGTCCGCATCCAGCCACATGATATAGTCGGAGGCGGCAAGGGAGAAAGAATAGTTCCTCGCGGCGGAAAAGTCGTAATTCCACGGAAAGGAATACACTTTTGCGCCGCAGTCTGCGGCGATCTCGCGCGTTTTGTCGCGCGAACCCGTGTCCACGACGATGATCTCGTCGCACACGTCTTTTACGCTTTGCAGGCAGCGTCCTATTACTTTTTCTTCGTCCCTGACGATCATGCACAGAGCCAGTGTTATCATGCGGATTTCCTCTTTGGTGCGCCCCTTATTTGCGGGGCTTACTATCATTCTATGCGTCTTTTAAGGGGAAAGGTGCGGTCGGATAATCAGATATTATAAGGTCTATCCAAAAAAGTGAAGTTACATAAATATTCCAGAAAGACTTTGTAGAATAATCGGAACCGTAAGCACAGATCATGGTTCCGGAAGGAGGAAAGCAATGGACAGAGTCATCGTAACCGGCAGCGAAATCACGCTCAGGCAGATTGTGAATGTGGCGAGGCAGGGTGCGAATGTCACTCTGTCTCCGCTTGCCAAAAAAACATACGGCTGTCGCGTGGCGTTGTAAATAAACTTGTCGAGGACTCCAAAGTCGTTTACGGAGTGACGACAGGGTTCGGGATGTTCAGTGAAACGTTCATCGAAAAAGAGTTTACAAACAGCCTTTAGAAAAATCTGATCGTCTCCCACGCAGTCGGCGCGGGAGATTTTTTTAAAGATGAAGTCGTTCGCGCGGCGATGCTTCTGCGCATCAACAATTTTGCCAAGGGACGCGCGCGGCGAGCGAGGAAGAACTTTTCTCGCAGGCGCAGGAGCACCTCGCAAAGATGCGCGCCATGGGCGTGACCTGCGCGGAGATCAAGACGGGTTACGGACTGGACACACGGACGGAACTCAAACAGATCTCGGTCATCGATCAGCTGAAAAAGGCGCAAAAAATGCACATCGTCGGCACTTTTATGGGACTACACGCCGTGCCGCGCGGCATGAACGCGGACGAGTACACGGACGAATGTATCCGCGAAAGTCTGCCCGCCGCGGCAGGGACGGGGGTGTGCGAATTTGCCGATGCCTTTGTGGAAAGGGGCGCCTTTTCCGCGGAACAGGCAAAGAGATATTTCCTCAAAGCGAAACAGCTCGGCTTTTCCCTCAAAGTCCATGCCGACGAGATGACGCCCTCGGGCGGAACGCGGCTGGGCGTGGAACTGGGCGCAAAATCGGCAGATCACCTTTTAAAAATTTTGGATGAGGACATCGCTTTGCTCGCCAAATCGCAGACGGTCGCAACCGTTCTGCCGCTGACGGCGTTTTGCCTGGGTGAGGAATACGCCCCCGCGCGCAGGCTGATCGACGGCGGCGCGATCGTGGCGGCGGCCTGTGCGGGGATCGTTTGCGGAAAGGCGGAAAAACAGCTGGAAGTCATTTCGCAGGTCAGCGAGGAGCAGACGCAGCAGCTTAAACAGTACCTTGCGCAGACGCCCGTTTCCGTGCGCCTTGCGGATACGCCGTACATTTTCGACATCGACGTCCGTCTGGAAGGGCAGGGGCATACCTCGCGCGTGCGCATCGTGGAGTACCACACGAACATCGTTCTGGAAGAGAAAGACGGCAAAAAACTTCTGGAAAAAGAGATCGCGGGCATCCTCGGCTACGATATGTATTGCAGCGGCAATCAGTTTTACGGCGGGGACGGGATCGTCAAAAAGGGCGTGGAAAACACCATCCGCAGCGTGGGCAGGCTGGCGCACGACGGAATGGCGGAAACGGACAAAGAGATCATCGACATCATGCTCAACGGCTGAATGGATTCAGGGGAGGAAGGGTACGTTCCTCCCTTTTTTTTGCAAAAATACTTCTTTTCCCTTGTATAATGTTCCCGAACGTGCTACAATATTATAGCCAAGGGTTTAATTTCAGAGGAGAGCATGGGAGGAGAAGTATGAAGACAGCCGGATTTTCCAAAAGCTGGATCGTATTTTTTTGCTTCCTGATCACGTTGCTTTGCTTTGTTCTCGCCGTCACGACGAGGGTCCGCGTTTCCGAAAAGAAAGAATATTATTCTGCGGAGCAGGTGGCGCTGTATCTGTACGCTTACAAACACCTCCCTTCCAATTTCCTTTCCGAGCAGGAAGCGGAAGAGGAGTTCGGGAGCGTTTCTCTCTGCCTTGCCGCAGGGTACAACATCGGCGGCGACGTGTTTTACGCCGCAAAGCGGGAAGATTATCGGGACTGGATCGGAAACTATTCGGACAAGACGAGCTTTTTCGAGTGCGACATTTACCCCGACCGCGCGCAGAGCATTTCGCAGGGAGAGCGCGGCGATGTGCGGCTGGTGTACTCGTCCGACTATACGGAAGTGTATTTTACGGACAACCATTACGGGCAGTACGAAAGCCCGGGGTTTGTCTATTACAGCCGATTTTCCCTGAACGCTCTGAGCAATTCTTTTTGGATCGCGTTCGGCGTTGTGTGTTTCGCGCAGGCGGCGTTTGTGCTTGAGGCGTACCTTTTCAGAAGGCGCCGTCCCGCCCTGTGGGAAGGGCTGTGTGAGGCGGTGGAACACTTTGTCTGGTTCTGCTTTGAACTTGTCATTATCCCCGTCTGCCTGGTGGCGTATCCCGTGCAGATCTTGTATCTCAAATACAAAAAGAGGAAAAAAGAGAAAAAGGAAAACAAAACAAAGGAATAATTTTCTCCGTCGCCCGCCGCGGGCGGCGGTTCTTTGTTTTTATACGCAAAATTATCACAATTTTTTAACAAATCATTGACATTATAATGCCCGTATGGTAAAATAAATTTGTTCATACCGACAGGGAGGAGAGGGACAATGTATTGCAGATATTGCGGCAAAGAACTTTCGGAAGATCAACGCTTCTGTCCTTCCTGTGGCAAGCCGGTTTCGGATGCGCAGCCCGGGCAAAACGCGGAAAATCCGGGCAATCCGGGCAATCCGGGCAATCCGGGCTACCAGGGCAATCCCAATTATCAGGGCAATCCCGGGTATCCGGGGTATCAGGCGGGGTATGATCCGTACCGCGGCTATCCGCCTTATTACGACGATCAGCCCAATGCAGGATGGGGCGTGCTGGGTTTCTTTTTCCCGCTGATCGGTTTTATCCTGTATCTTGTCTGGCAGACGCAGTATCCCAACCGTTCCAGAATGTGCGGGAAGGGGGCCTTGATAGGGTTCATTGTCGGGGTCTGTTTGGTCATTTTGTACGTAATACTGATCATCGTCCTCGTAGCCATTGCTGCAAGCACGGCGCCTTACGGCGAGCCGATCCCGATGTAAACGGCGGATACGGAGCTTCTGCATTCGCAGGATCAATCAGTCTTTCAAAGTGCGGCGTTGTTTGACGCTGTCTTATGAAATAATTTTGGGAGGAATTTGGAAATTGTATTGCAAACATTGCGGCAAGGAAATCACGGATGAGACGAAATTTTGTCCTTTTTGCGGAGGGGCGCAGGAAGACGTAAACGCTTCGCAGAAAGCTCAGGCAAACGCTTCGCAGGATACCTGGCAGAACAACCAGTATCAGGCGCAGAACCAGTATCAGGCACAGAATCAGCAGTATAACGGGCAACAGCAGTATGCACCGCAGACGCAGGATGCGCGCAGCGGCGGATTTGCATTTTTGTGCTTCCTGTTTCCTATTGTCGGTCTCATTTTGTACCTCGTTTGGAAAGACACTCTCCCTCTGCGCGCAAAATCGTGCGGAAAGGGCGCCATTATCGGCGTGATCGTCAGCGTCGTATTTTCCATTATCTACGCGGTGATCATCGTCGCTTTGGCAGGAGCCGCCGGAGCAGGAACGTATTACTGAGATCCGTAAAAAAATGGGGCAGATCGGAAGGTCTGCCCTTTTTTTATGAAAAAAAGCTCCCCTTGCAGAGGGGAGCTTTTGCATTCAGCGGCAATGTTTTTTCAGCAGAGAAAGGCACCAGCGGTAGGCGGAGGGGAGGGAGTATTTTTCCTCGATCTCGCCGACAGGTGCAAACAGAAGGTCGGAAAAGGGGGTGCATACAATGTCCTCGGGCGGCTGCAGGGCGCACACGTTTTCCTCGGTAAAGACGGGGTACGCCGTCATGTTCCATTCGAGGTGGGTAAACACGTGCCTGTGCGTTTTGGGTGCACTCACAGTAAATTCTTTGAGGCCGCATTCCCGCAAGAAGGATTTCACTTGCTCTTCGTCCATGGCGCGCTCGGCGGTGAAAAAGGCGTACGTGCCCTGTAAAACGCCCTCGCGGCGCTTGCACACGGCCGCCTGCGTTTTGTCGTAAAAAAGCAGCAACGTCATGTCGCTTTTGCGGCGTTCCGGCTTGATTTTCTTCACTGGCAGGGCGTCGTTCTTTGTCTCGCAGATGCCAAGCAAAGGGCAGGCAAGGCACTTGGGAGAAGAGGGCAGGCACATGGTGGCGCCCAGTTCCATCAGACTCTGCGTAAAGTCGCCGCGCCGCTTTTCGGGATAGGCGGGTGCAAGCAGTTTTGCGTATTCCGTGCGCAACAGGTCCTGCTCTCTCCCGTCTCCCAATATGCGCGAAAGTACGCGCACCACGTTCCCGTCCACGGCGGGGGAGGGCCGCTCGAAGGCGATGGAGGAAACGGCGCCCGCCGTATAATCGCCTATGCCCGGCAGTTTGCGCCAGCCCTCCGCATCGGTGGGGAACCCTTCTTTCGCCACAATTTTGGCAGCCTTGTGCAGGTTTTTCGCGCGGGAATAATATCCCAGACCTTCCCACAGCTTGAACAGTTCGTCCTCGCCGCATTCGGCAAGCGCCTGTACGGTGGGCAGTTTTTGCAAAAACCTGCGGTAATGCTCTTTGGCGGCTTCCACGCGCGTCTGCTGCAGCATGATCTCCGAAACCCACACGCGGTAGGGGTCGGTGTTTTCCCGCCAGGGAAGATCTCTCTTGTTCTTGTCATACCAGGGCAAAAGCAGGGAGGGTAGCGCCTCCGCTTTTTCCCGTGCCGTCTTTTCGTCCATACGATTATTTTATCATAAATTCGCGTTTGCGCCAACAAAAATTGACTTTCTTTCAAAAAAACCGTATAATAGAATATACGGACGGAGGAACGGCATGAAAAATATCGTACTCATCGGAATGCCCGCTTCGGGAAAGAGCACGGCGGGCGTCCTGCTTGCCAAAGCCATCGGCTACGGGTTCATCGACACCGACCTGCTCATTCAGAACCACGAGCGCGCTCTCCTGTGCGACATCATCCAAGCCAAGGGCGCGGAGGAATTTCTGCGCATCGAGGAGCAAGTCAACAGCGAGCTGTGGGCGGAACATTGCGTCATTTCCACGGGCGGATCGGTCATTTACGGCGAAAAGGCGATGCTCCATCTCAAAGAATTGGGGACGGTCGTCTATCTCAAACTGAGCGAACCCGCGCTGGAAAAGCGCCTGAAAAACATTTTCCGCCGCGGCGTTGTCATGCGCACGCCCGGGGAGACGGTCGCACAGCTGTATGCCGAGCGCGTCCCGCTGTATGAAAAATATGCGGACGTCACCATCGACTGCGAGGGGCATACGGTGGAGGAGACGGTGCAGGCCATTGCGGAAGCTGTTTCTCTGTAATTTGCTTGAATGTCCGCAAAAACCATGTTATAATAAAAGGGAAATCATCCAAATCGGAGACGATCATGAAACTTTACAACACTCTTACGAGAACGACGGAAGAATTTGTCCCGCACGAGGCGGGCAAAGTGAAAATGTACACCTGCGGGCCGACCGTGTACAATTTTGCGCACATCGGCAATCTGCGCACCTATCTGATGGAGGACGTGCTGGAAAAATACCTGCGGTATGCGGGATACGACGTCAAGCGCGTGATGAACATTACGGACATCGGACACCTTTCCTCGGACGCGGACAGCGGCGAGGACAAGATGCTCCTGGGTGCAAAGCGCGAACATAAGACGGTGCTGGAGCTCGCCAAGTTCTATACGGACGCCTTTTTTGCCGATTGCGCCGCATTGAACATCAAGCGCCCCGACGTCGTTCAGCCTGCCACGGGCTGCGTGGACGAGTTTATCCGCGTCATTTCCGCGCTCATGGAAAAGGGATACGCTTACAAAGCGGGCGGAAACGTCTATTTCGACACTTCCAAAGTGGAGCAGTACCACAAGTTCTTCAATTTCAAGGAGGACGATTTGGAAGTGGGCGTGCGCGAAGGGGTGGACGAGGACGAAAACAAGCGCAACAAAAACGATTTCGTGCTCTGGTTCACCAAATCCAAGTTTGAAGACCAGGCGCTCAAATGGGACAGCCCGTGGGGCGTGGGTTACCCCGGCTGGCACATCGAGTGCTCCTGCATCGCCATGAAATACCTGGGCGAATACGTCGACATCCATTGCGGCGGCATCGACAACGTGTTCCCGCACCACACCAACGAGATCGCGCAGAGCGAGGCCTATCTCGGCCATCCATGGTGCAAGTACTGGTTCCACGTCCTGCACCTGAACACCGCGGGCGGCAAGATGAGCAAATCTTCGGGCGGGTTCCTCACCCTCAAAAAGCTGGAGGAAGAGGGATACTCTCCCATGGAATACCGCTTCTTCTGCCTGCAATCGCATTACCGCAACGCGCTCGTTTTTTCTCAGGATTCTTTCGACAACGCCGCCAACGCTTACCGCAAACTCCGCCAGCGCACGCTTGCGATCCCTGCGGAAGGGGAAGTGGACGCGGAAGGGTTTGCCCGCTATAAAAAGGCGTTCTGCGACGCGATGGATGCCGACCTGAACACCTCCCTCGCCGTCACCTGCGTGTACGACGTGGTCAAGGCAAAGGAGTTAAACGGCGCCACCAAGCGCGCACTCCTCGCCGATTTCGACAAAGTGCTCTCCCTCGACCTCCTCAAAGCAGAGAAAAAGAAGCAGAGCGCGCTCTCCGCCGAGGAGATCGAAGCGGCCATTGCGGCGCGTGCGGCGGCAAAGAAAGCCAAAAACTATGCCGAAGCGGACCGTATCCGCGGCGAACTTGCCGCCAAGGGCATCACTCTGGTGGATACGCCGAACGGCACAACGTATAAAATTCAGTGATCAACGCATTTCCCGCGGCTCGTCCGCGGGAATTTTTTTGCAAAGATCTCCGCCGCGGCGGGGATATTTTTTTACCCTTGAAAAAGAGGAATTATTTTTCGGCCAAGTGGCATACTGGGGGTATATCCTTTTTAAAAATATATGGAATTGATTTCACATTCTCTCTTGACAGACTGGCGGGCAAGTGATACAATAGGGGCAAAACAACGAGGAGGAGGGCCGGATGAATATAGAAGAAATTGCCAAGATGGCGGGCGTGTCGCGTACGACGGTCTCAAGATTTCTGAACGGCGGGTATGTTGCGGAAGAAAAGAAAGAGAGGATCGGCAAGGTCATTGAGGAGACGGGCTATCGTCCGTCCGTGCAGGCGCAGTCTCTCCGCACAAAGAAGTCCCGCCAGATCGGCGTCATCCTTCCCAAGATCAATTCCGATTCCATCAGCGAGATGGTGGAGGGCATCTCTTCCGTGCTGGGGGAGAAGGGGTATTTTTTACTGCTTGCCAATACGGAAAACAACGAAAAGGCGGAGCTGAACTATCTGGACATTTTCAGCAGGAACAAGGTGGACGGCATCATCCTGATCGGAACGGTGATGACGGAGGCGCACCGCGAGGCGTTTTCATCGCTCACCATCCCGTTTGTCCTTGCGGCGCAGCAGGCGGACGGCGTTTCCTGCGTCTATTATGACGATTACGGCGCCGCCTATGCGCTCACCAACCTGCTTTTGGACAAGGGGAGCGCCATCGGCTACATCGGCGTGCGCGAGGACGACAAGGCGGCGGGCTACAACCGCAAGCACGGTTTTCTCGCCGCGTTGAATGAAAGGGGGATCAGATTCGATCCTTCTTACGGGGAAGTGGCGCTGTTCAGTATGCAATCGGGGTACGAACAGGCGTCCGAACTGTTTGCCCGCCATCCCGAAATAGACAGCCTTTTCTGCGCGACCGACCACATCGCCGCAGGCGCGCTGCTGTATCTGAAAGGGGCGGGCAAAAGCGTCCCCGAACAGGTCCGTGTGGCGGGTGTGGGGGACGGGAAAATTTCCCGCGTGACCTCTCCCACGCTGACGAGCGCCCATCTTTATTACAATGAATGCGGAAAAAAGGCAGCGCAGATCCTCCTCGAACGCATCGCGGGGGAAGTCCCCGTGCAGGAGATCCGGCTGGGATACCAGATCGTAGAGCGGGAATCGACGCGCTGAAAGGGGTATGGAACCGATTTCATAATTTTTTGTGAAAATTTAAAAAAATTTCTGAAAAACACTTTACAAGCACAAAGTTCCGTGTTATACTACATACGCAAAATGTGGAATTAATTCCATATTGCGTAATAAAAAATCTCTGAAAAGGGGGACAACATGGATTACAAAGCATCGGCACAGGGCGTCCTGGAAGCGATCGGCGGAAGGGACAACATTGTTTCGGCGGCACATTGTGCAACGCGGCTTCGCCTCGTCATTGCGGACAACGGCAAGATCGACAAGGAAAAGCTGGAAAACGTCGACGGTGTCAAGGGCGTCTTCGAGGCGTCCGGGCAGCTGCAGATCATCTTCGGCACGGGCACGGTAAACAAGGTGTTTGATCAGTTTATTGCACTCGCGGGCATCGAAGGGGGCAGCAAAGAGGACGTCAAAAAGGCGGCAGCCTCCAGACAGAACATCTTTCTGAGGCTCATCAAGACGCTGGGCGACGTGTTTGTCCCCATTCTGCCTGCCATCGTCGCAAGCGGACTTCTGATGGGCATTCTGGAAGGCCTGACCAATGCCATTCCCGGAATGAAGGATTCCAACTGGTACACGTTTTTCCACCTGATGAGCAGTGCGGCTCTCACCTTCCTGCCCATTCTCATCGCGGTCAGCTCGGCGCGCGCCTTCGGCGGGAACTTATTCCTGGGCGCCGTTGTCGGCATGATCATGATCCACCCCGACCTCGTCAACGCATGGAGCGGTGAAGCGGTCAACGAAGCGCCCGTTCTCTTCTCCATCGGCGCGTACAGCGTGCGTCTGGTAGGGTATCAGGGACACGTCATCCCCGTCATCATTTCCGTATGGGTGATGTGTTTCATAGAAAAGAAACTGCATAAAGTCATTCCAGAGATCCTCGATCTGTTTGTCGTGCCGCTCGCTTCCGTTCTGGCGGCGGGCGCCGTGGCTCTGCTTGTGGTCGGGCCCATCTTCGGGCAGCTGGAAACCTGGGTCCTGGACGGCGCGTCCTGGCTGATCTCCGTACCTTTCGGCATCGGCGGATTCCTGGTCGGAGCGGCGTATGCTCCCACCGTGGTCGCGGGCGTGCACCATATGTACAACATCATCGAACAGGGATTTTTGAGCAACGGCGGCGCCAACATCTGGATGCCTATCGCAACGGCGGCCAACGTCGCACAGGGTGCGGCGGCCCTTGCCGTGGCTCTGAAATCCAAGAGCAAAAAGGTCAAGGCAATGGCAGTCCCCGCGGCGCTCTCCGCGTACCTGGGGATCACCGAACCCGCCATTTTCGGCGTCAACGTCCGTTACAGAAAGCCCTTTATCGCGGGCATGATCGGCGGCGCTATCGGCGGACTGTATGCCGCTCTCATGCACGTCGGAGCGTCTGCGTACGGCGTTACGGGTGTGTTCGGCATCCTCATCACCGTCCCCAATTCCGAACTCGGTCTGGGCGTGTGGAACATCATCAACTATATCATCACCATTCTCATCGCTTCGGCGGCGGCGTTTGCGGTCTCCTTCTTCTGGTACAAGGATGAAGCCCCCTGCGAAAAGGATAAGGTGTACAGCCCGCTGCGCGGCAAGGCTATGCCTTTGTCGGAAGTCAAGGATTCCACCTTTGCCAGCGGCGTTCTGGGCCAGGGATTTGCCATTCTGCCCGAAGTCGGCAAAGTGGTCGCTCCCTTCAACGGCAAGATCACCACTCTGTTTGAAACAAAGCACGCGATCGGGCTCACCAACGAGGCGGGCATCGAAGTGCTCATCCACGTGGGGCTCAACACCGTGGCCCTCGAAGGAAAACATTTCACGGCGCTCGTGAAAGAGGGCGACAGCGTGCAGAGGGGACAGACCCTTCTCACCTTCGATCTCAAAGCGATCGCGGCGGAAGGGTACGACGTCACCACGCCCGTGGTCGTCACCAATGCGGACGATTACGCCGCGGTAGATTGCATCTGCTCGGGGAAAGTCGGCTTCGGCGACGAGGCGCTCGCCGTGCGCGAAAAAGAGCAGGCGGCAGCGGAGGCAACGGCATGACGATGTTCGGGCTCGTGGCACAGGCAGAGCAGAACGTTGCAAAGGTAGGCGCGGGGCGGTACCGCTGCAGGTACCACCTCCTGCCGCCCGTCGGCTGGATGAACGACCCCAACGGACTTTGCTTCTGGCAAGGAACGTATCACGTCTTTTTCCAGTATGCACCGCAGAGCGCGGAGGGCGCGGGCATCCATTGCTGGGGACATTATGCAAGCCCCGATCTGCTCACGTGGAAGTACTGCGGCGCCGCCATTTGTCCCGATACCCCCGACGATGCGGACGGGGCGTACTCGGGCAGCGCGGTCGCGGAAGGGGATCGCCTGTCCCTGTACTATACGGGCAACGTCAAGCATAAGGATAAACCGTACGATTATATCTCGGACGGGCGCGAATCCAACACCATCCTGCTTCGTTCGGAAAACGGCTATACGTTCGGCAAAAAACAGGTACTTTTGCGCACGGCGGACTACCCCGCGGAATTTACGCGGCACATCCGCGACCCCAAAGTGCAAAAGACGGACGGCGGTTACACGATGGTTTTGGGCGGCAGGCTGAAAGGCGACCGCGGCGCCGTGCTGGTGTACGGGTCCGCAGACGGCGAAAAGTTTTCCCTGCGCGAGGTGATCTCCGGCAGGGAGAAGTTCGGATATATGTGGGAATGTCCCGATCTGTTCACGCTGGGCGGCGCGCAGTTTCTGTGCGTTTCCCCGCAGGGCGTCCCGCACGAGAAATACAAATTTCAATGCACCTATTCTTCCGGGTATTTTTCGGGGGACGTGTGCGCGGAAAACTTTCACGAATGGGATACGGGCTTCGATTTCTATGCCCCGCAGACCTTTTTTGACGGCTCCCGCCGTATTCTTTTCGGTTGGGCGGGAATGCCGGACGTCCCGTACGACAATCAGCCCGCCGTTTCGGAAGGCTGGCAGCACTCCTTAACGCTCCCGCGCGAGCTCGTCAACAAGGGCGGCAAGCTGTATCAGATGCCCGTGCGCGAGATCGAGCGCCTGCGCGGGGAGGAGATCCCTCTTTCGCAGGACTGCGGCTGTTACGAATTGCAGCTGGACGACGTCGCGCCCGGCACGAAGATCGTGCTTTCGGAGGCGCTGGAGATCGTGTTCGGGCAGGATTGCGTGTTTCGCTTCCTCAGCGACGCGGGCAGGGGCAGGACGGAGCGCCGTGCGGACGTGCGCGTGCATTCGGCGCGCATTTACATGGACGTTTCGCTGTGCGAAATTTATCTCAACGGCGGGGAAAAGGTGTTTACCTCCAAATTGTACCCGCAGAAAAATACGGTATCATTAAGCGGTTCTTGCAAGGCTGTGCGCCATGTCATGAACGGTTATACGATCAATTATTAAAGTCGGGAGGAAAAGAAAAATGACGTTTGAGTATGTGATCAAGGACAGTCTCGGCATTCACGCGCGCCCTGCGGGACTTCTCGTTGCGGAGGCAAAGAAGTATCAGAGCGCGGTCACGCTGGAAGCAAAGGGCAAAAAGGCGGACGCAAAGCGCATTTTTGCGGTGATGTCCCTGGGCGTCAAGTGCGGCGACACCGTCGTCGTCAGCTGCGAAGGCGCGGATGCGGAAGCGGCGTGCGCCGGAATGAAAGCAGTCGTCGAATCCAACCTGTAAGAGGAGCACGGCAATGACGGAATATCGCGGAAAAAGCGTATTTGAAGGGATCGCCGTCGGAAAACTGAAAATTGTGCGGCACGACAATGCCGTTGCCGTTCACGAGCAGGGTACGCCCGAAGAGGAGCGCAAAAAGTTTTATGCCGCGCGGGAAAAGGCTGTTTCCGAATTGCAGTCTCTGTACGAGCAGGCCCTCGCCACGGTGGGGGAATCGGAAGCGGAAATTTTCAGTATGCACGCCATGATGACGGAAGACGCCGATCTGGAGGACGCCGTCCTTGCAAAGATCGACGCGGGCGAAGGCGCCGCGCAGGCCGCCGAGGAGGCGGGCTTTGAACTCTCGCAGACGTTCATCCGCATGGACGACGAGTATATGCGGGCGCGCGCGGTGGACGTCATCGACGTTGCAAAGCGTCTGAGTGGCTACATTCTCGGCAAAAAGGAAGAGGAGATCCTCTTAAACGAGCCGAGCATTCTCGCGTCCAGCGATTTTACCCCCAGCGAAGTGGTAAAGCTGGACAAGAGCAAGGTGCTCGGATTTGTCACCACGTTCGGTTCGGAAACTTCGCATACATCCATCCTTGCCCGCACGCTCGCCCTGCCCTCCGTCGTCAACATCCGCGACAGCATCGATATGCCGTTTGACGGAAAAACGTGTATCGTAGACGGATTTACGGGCAAAGTGATCGTCGATCCGGGCGAGGAAACGCTTTCCCTCTATCTGAAAAAGAAGGCGGAGACAGACGCCGCGCGCGAGCGCAGGCAGGCTCTCATCGGGCATAAGAGCGTCACGCAGGACGGGCGGGAAGTGCACATATACTGCAACGTCGGAAACAGCGAGGACGTCAAGGCGGCTCTGCAGAACGACGGCGAAGGCGTGGGACTTCTGCGCAGCGAATTTCTCTATCTGGAAAGCGAGGACTATCCGAGCGAGGAAAAACAGTATCAGGAATATTCGCGCGCGGCAAAACTTCTGGAAGGCAAACTGCTCGTCATCCGCACCATGGACATCGGGGCGGACAAGCAGGCGTCTTACTTCCACCTTCCCCACGAGGAAAACCCCGCGCTGGGGATGCGTTCCGTGCGCATCTGCATGGACCGTCCGGAAATTTTGTACACGCAGCTGCGCGCGATCTATCGCGCCTCCGCCGACGGAAACGTGGCGGCGATGGTCCCCATGATCATCAGCGGGGCGGAAGTGCGCTGGGTGCGTCAGATGGCGGAAAAAGTGCGCGTCGACCTGAAAAAGGAAGGCATTTCCTTTGATGAGAAGATGCAGATCGGCATCATGATCGAAACGCCCGCCGCGGCGCTCATCGCGGACGAGCTGGCAAAGGAAGCGGACTTTTTCAGCATCGGTTCCAACGACCTCATTCAGTACACGCTGGCGGCGGACAGACAGAACCAGTCTCTGGAAAAGTTTGTGGATCCTCACCACAAAGCCGTCCTGCGGCTGATCAGGTACGCCGCGGAGTGCGCGCACGCGGAAGGCAAGTGGATCGGCGTGTGCGGGGAACTCGCCCGCGATCTTTCCCTGACGGAATTTTTTGCCGCCTGCGGCATAGACGAACTCTCCGTTTCCCCGCCGTATGTGCTGCCCCTGCGCGAAAAGCTGCTTTCCGTCAACGTTTCCAAAACAGATCTTGACAAGTATACCAAATAAAATCAAGGGTCTGCTCCGGCAGGCCCTTTTTGTAAAGATGCCGCAGTCTGCATTTTGCAGACTGCGGCATGATTTTCAGAATACGTACAGTAAAAATTCTGTCAAAAACACGGCGGCGATGCTCGCCAGGGAGACGGGCAAAAGCCCTTTCCGGAAAAAGGAGAGAATCATGGCGACGGCCGTTCCCGCGATCCCCGAAACAACGGAGGAAGTGCAGAACAGGATGGTGGGGAACACCATCACCGCCAGCACGCTGTAGGGCAGGTAGTACAAAAAGGAGCGGATATACGCGCTCTTGATCTCCTTCTTTGCAAACAGAAGGGTGACCGCCTTGGTGGCATAGGTCACGGCAAACATGACGAGACAGCCGAGCAGCATATCGGAAAGGGTCGCGTTCATTTTTCCCCTCCGTCCTGCGTTTTTTCCTGCTCCTCTTTGTGGGGAAAGACGGCGGCGATCACCGCCGTGCAGGCCACGGAGCAGAGTATGATGTTCAGTCCCGCGGGCAGATCTGCCAGGGCGGGAACAAAGTAAAACACGCAGCTCGCCGCCACGGAGATCAGGATCAGCAAAAGCACGGGCTTTTCGTCGCGCGCGGGCGGCAGGATGATCGCCACAAACATCGCATAGAGGGCGATGCTGAGGGCGCTCATCAGCATTTCGTAGTACACGTGCGCGCCGCCTGCAAGCAGGCTTTCCAAAAGCTGGCTCACGCCCGCGCCCAGCGCCGTTCCGCCCAGCCAGCCGCAGAAAGAGCATCCCATCAGACCCAGAAGATAGGGGAAGGTCAGCTTGTGCGGCTGCCGCACCGCCACGGCAAAGTTTTCATCCGTCACACCGAAGGCGACGATCGCCCGCTTCCACAGCGGAAAGCCGTCCTCCGTCTTTTGCGCCAGCGCAAAGGACATCAGGGTGTAGCGTATGTTGATGACCAGAAGGGTGGCAAACAGAATGCCGAGGTTCGCGCCCGCGGCGATCAGGTTTGTCCCCGCAAACTGCCCCGTCCCCGTAAAATTGGTGGCGGAAATGAGGATGGGGAACCAGAAGGGGAATCCCTGGTTGACCGCCTGTACGGCGTAGGCAAACGCCACGGAAACGTATCCGAGCGCAATGGGCAGACCGTCTTTCAGCCCGCGCGTAAATTTCATGACAGTACCTCACAGTAAAAAACAGGAGTATTATACCATACTTGCGCGGGTTTGCAAATCGTTTTTACAGTTTTTTTGCGTTATCGGCGCATACGGTTTGATTTTTGCGCACGGAATATGTTATAATAGCGGAAATCACAAAACAAGCAAATCATTCAGGAGAATTATTATGTACTGGGCAGACAAACTGGCGGACGAGGTCATCCGCCGCAATCCCGACAAGGCAGAATATGTGTGCGCGGCGGGCATTTCCCCTTCGGGTTCCGTACACATCGGCAATTTCCGCGACATAGCCACCAGCTATTTCGTCTATCGCGCTCTGCAAAAGCGGGGCAAAAAGGCAAAACTCCTCTTTTCCTGGGACGAGTACGACCGCCTGCGCAAAGTCCCCAAAAACGTTGCGGACCATCTGGGCAACAATTCCTTTGAACAGTACATCGGGCATCCGTATGCGGACATTCCCGATCCGTTCGGCTGCTGCGAAAGCTATGCCGCCCATTTTGAAAAGGAGTTCATGGCCTCGCTGAAAAACTTCGGCATCGAAATGGAATTTCATTTCCAGGCGAAGGAATACCGCAGCGGCAGGTATGCTCAGCACGTCATTTTTGCGCTGAAAAACCGCAAAAAGATCTTCGATATCCTCGATTCCCACCGCACGCAGGACGCGGCGGAAGGGGAGCGCGACAACTACTATCCCGTCAGCATTTTCTGCCCGCACTGCGGAAAGGACAGTACAAGGATCACCTCGCTTTCCGAGGACTGCACCAAGGCGCACTATGTGTGCGAGTGCGGCCATGAGGGCGATTTCGACTTTACCAAGGATTTCAACTGCAAACTGCAGTGGAAGGTAGACTGGCCCATGCGCTGGCTGGCGGAAGGGGTGGATTTCGAGCCGGGCGGCAAGGACCACGCTTCCAAAAACGGCAGCTACGATACCGCCAAGGACGTCTCGCGCGAGGTGTTCGGCTATCCCGCGCCCCTGTTCCAGGGTTACGAGTTTATCGGCATCAAGGGCAGCGTCGGCAAGATGAGCGGTTCTTCCGGTTTCAACATGACCCCCGATTTCCTGCTCAAACTCTACCAGCCGGAAGTCATCCTGTGGCTGTACGCCAAGACGGAGCCCCTCAAAGCCTTCGATTTCTGCCTTTCGGATGAAATTCTGCGCCAGTATTTCGAGTTTGACAAGATGCTCACCGCTTACCGCGCGGGCAACGCCAACGAAAGCATCACCCGCGTGATGGAAAACTGCCTCATCGAGGGCAGGAACGTCGTCCCCGTTCCGATGGGTCAGCTGGTCGATCTCGGTTCCGTCGTCAATTTCAATGCGGAGATGATGGAAAAACTGTTTGAAAAGATCGGCACGCCCTATAAAATTTCCGAGTTTTCCGAACGCTTTGCCAAGGCGGAGTTCTGGCTGAAAACCTGCTCGCCCGAAAGCGAATACATCATTCTCAAAAAGCGCAACTGGCCGTACTGGCGCACCATGAGCGATTGCGAGCGCGAATGCGTAAAACAGCTCAAAGAGTATGTGGCGCAGGGCGGTTACACGCTGGATTCTCTCCAGGCGGAGCTGTACGCCATTCCCAAGCGCATTTATCCCGACAAGACGGAGGACAAAAACGCGCTCAAAGAGGTGCAGAGCAAATTCTTCAAGGACGTTTACAACCTCGTGCTTGCGCGCGACAAGGGCCCGCGCCTGTATCTGTATCTGTTTGCGGTGGATTCCTCGCGCTACCTTTCCCTGCTGGATTTCTCTCTTCCCGAAGAGCAGGATCCCGACGCCAAAGAAGAGCAGGCGCCCGCGGAAGCGGCGAAGGAAGAGAGCGCTCCCGCCGAGGACAAATTTGTGGCGGAGCCCGCACCCGTCAAGGAGCAGATCGAGATCGGGGATTTTGACAAGTGCGATCTGCGCGTGTGCAAGATCGTCGCGGCAAAGCCCATGCGCAAGACAAACAAACTGATGAAGCTCACCCTGCACGACGGCATGGGCGAGCGCGTCATCGTCTCTTCCATCGCGGACGCGTACGAGCCCGAACAGCTGATCGGCAAAAAGATCGTCGTGCTCGTCAACCTCAAACCCCACAAATTCGGCAACGAGTATTCCAACGGAATGCTGCTTGCCTCCACCGATACGGACGGCAAGTGCCACGTCCTGTTCGCCGCAGACGGCGCGGAGATCGGCAGCCTGGTCCACTGAACCGCCTGCACGAAAAATGTTTATCCTCTTGACAAGACGGCGTTTTCATACTATAATAGAGTCGACAAATCGACATCTGTTTGTCAAATACCATCGCTGTGCCGCAAGGCGCAGAAAGGAGTGAGGATGAAAAAATTTCTTGTCTTGGCTATGGCGTCTATGATGACGCTCTCGGTCGGATTGCTGTCCGCCTGTGCAGACCCTGCGGGGCCGGGCGGCGTCAAACCGGACGGCACCATCAGCGGGAACTACAAGGAACCCACCAGGGACGAACTGTCCGCCGCGCTTTCCCACATCGAAACGGATCAGGTCGTGGGGGATACCCAGTCTGCCGACTGGGCGCTCCATCTCGGAGCGTCGCTGGAAGCGGGATTTTCTTTCACGATGGGAGAGGGCGAAAGTGCGCTCACAGGTTCGGGAAAAGCGGACCTCGAAGCGGCGCTTTCCCTGGAAAAGAATGAGGACAATACTTCGGCAGATCTTGCGGGGCTCTCCGCAACCATCAACGAGGCGAAAGTCACTCTTCCCGGCGACGACGGGAAACCCGTCGCATATTCCGCAGAGGGCGGCGCTTATGTCGACACCGCAGGTACGGCGTATGCCGATCTTACTCTCAAGGGCGGCGAGGACGAATTGACCGTCAAGGGAAAGGATTCTCTCAGCGATCTTTTGCAGCTGGTCGGAGGGCTCGTCCCTTCCGCTCCCATGGCAGGGTACTCTCTGCTTTCGGAACAGGCGCAGGACGGCACGGGAGAGATCTCGGGCGAAGCGTCCGCGCAGCTCTTTTCCGCCGACGAACTGCTCGAAGTCCTCGCGCAGTACAGCGTCAAACTGGAAATGGACGACAGCGAGGGGTTGAAATTCCGCCTCACCGCTTCCGCAGAGACGGTGGCAAAGATCATGGAAGAACAGAACGTCGAAGCGGACCTCGCTTTCACGCAGTGCAACATCGTCCTTTACGTCGCGCTGGACGAATCGTATATGCTGCAGGCGGTCAGCCTGGTTGCGGACGTGGAAGGTTCGGTCGCGGCAAACGCAGCGCTCATGATGCCCGCAGTTTCGTTTGAAGCAAACCTCAAGCTTTCTTTCGGCGTAGAGGAGAAGTCGTCGGTGAAAGTACCTGCGGATCTCGACAGCTATACGGAAAGCATCATCGGTCAGCTGATGGGAAATCAGCCTGCACCGGGCGAGGGAGAAACTCTGTAAATAACCACTAACGATCGGAACAGGCTGCTCTCGGGCAGCCTGTTTTTCGGCAAAGGAGCAGAAATGAAAAAGCATTTGCAGGTCGTCGGCGCAGTCATTGTGCAAGGCGGAAAGGTCCTTGCGGCAAAGCGCGGGGAAAGCAAGTACCCCTATGTGGCGCACAAGTACGAGTTTGTGGGCGGCAAGATAGAGGCGGGGGAATCTGAGGAAAGCGCGCTCGTGCGCGAGGTCAGAGAGGAGCTGAAAGCGGACGTGCGCGTGCTCTCTCCCTTTCTCGAAATGCACCACGAATACCCCGATTTTTGCATCACGTTGTACACTTTTTTGTGTGAATTTTTATCGGGGTTCACGTGTACGGAGCACGAGGCGCTGCGCTTTCTCTCTGCGGACGAACTGCACGAAGAGGAGTGGGCGCCCGCCGATGTCCCTGCCGTGCAGAAATTAAAGGAACTGTTGCGCGGGGACAAACAATGATTCTGCGCACCTATACGCCCGCCGATTGCGGGGAGATCCTTCGCCTGTTTTACGAAACGGTGCATTGCGTGAATGCGGCGGATTATACACAAGAACAGCTCGACGCCTGGACAGACGGCGCAGACAGGGAGAACTGGAACTCTTCTCTGTCGGAACATGACACCCTTGTCGCCGAAGAAGGGGGCGCGATCGTCGGATTTGCCGATCTTGCGGACGGAAATTATCTGGACAGATTGTACGTCCATAAGGATTTTCAGCGCCGCGGTGTCGCAACCGCTCTTTGCGACGCTCTGGAACAGAGATGTACAGGGGAGATCACCGTACACGCTTCCATCACGGCTGTGCCTTTTTTTGAAAGGCGCGGGTACGCCGTCTGCAAAAAACAGCAGGTGCTGCGCCGCGGTGTTCTGCTCACAAACTTTGTCATGAAAAAGAATTTATAAGTTTTGTTCCGCAGAACATCTGCGAAACGTATCGATACTATTAAAAAAGGCGGGGAAATGCAAAAGCATCTCCCCGCCGCTCGGCAAAGCCCCGCCTTCCGCAAAATTGCGGAAGGCGGGGCTTTTTTCAAAGAAAGTGCAAACAGTTATTTTGTCAGCTCGTAAATGGCGGACGTGTAAATGTCCAAAAGTTTCTGCACGTTTTCCAGAGTGATGTACTCGTCTTTCTGGTGGATGGTGGAAGGCTCGTCGGGGAACTGCGGTCCGAATCCCGCGCCGTTTTTCAGCGCGCGCGCATAGGTGCCGCCGCCGATGGCAATGGCCTCCTCCGTCCTGCCCGTCTGTTCGCAGTACACCTTTTGCAGGGTGGAAACGAGGAACCCGTTTTTGTCGTTGTACAGCGGCTTCTGGCAGTGGAGCAGGGTGTAGGGCGCGCCGAACGCATTCAGCTTTTCGCAGATCTGTTCCTGCGTGTAGGTGGCGGGGTAGCGGATGTCCGTCGTGATGTACAGCGTTCCGTTTTCGTAGCGCGCCACGTTTGCGGACATGGTGAGCGGCCCCGTTTCGTCCTCAATTTTTCTCAGCCCGAGTTTATCCGCAAACAGCAGGTCGTAAATGTTTTTCACCCGCTCGTCCTTTTCCGCAAAGTAGGAAAGCAGAATGCCGAGGGCATTGACGCCCTTTTCGGGAGTGGAGGCATGGGCGGATTTTCCGCGCGCTTCCACGGTATCGCCGTGAATGCAGATGCCCTCTTTTTCCGCGCCCCGTACGGAAACGCCGCTTGCGGCGGCATAGTCGCAGACCATGTTGGGGCGCTCGCCCGCGGTGAGAGAGGTAAAGGGCGCATTGGGCAGGGGGAAAGCCGTTTCAAAGTGCAAAATTCCCTTTTCGGCAAAGATGGCGGGGAAGTCGGCGTCCGGGGTAAACCCTTCTTCGGGCATATGCGCGCATTGGTTGTAGTGGTCGATGCACGCCCAGCCGCACTCCTCGTTGCAGCCGACGATCAGCTTGATCTTCTTTTTGGGGACAAAGCCGCTCTCTTTGAGGGCGCGCAGGCAGTACAGGCAGATGACGGCGGGGCCTTTGTCGTCCATGGTGCCGCGCCCGTACAGTTTTCCGTCGCAGATCTCGCCGCCGAAGGGGAGTTTTGTCCAGCCCTTGCCCGCGGGCACTACGTCGAGGTGCGCCAGCACGGCAAACTCTTTCCCTTCGCCGAAGATCACTTCACCCACGTAGTTGTCGTAATTGTGCGTTTCAAAACCGAAGGATGCGGCAAGGTCGAGGAAGTACGCCAGGCAGTCTGCCGCGCCCTTGCCGAAGGGCATGGAGGGCTGGGCGGGCGCCAGCGAACTGTCAAACTTGACAATTTCTGCGATGCTTGCCACGCAAGCGTCAAAATACTTTTTTGTGTCAGTCATAATCTATCGCCTCACAAATAATTTTACAGAGTAGGAACGGGTTTCCCGTTTTCAAAAATAAATTGTGCGATCTTTACGTCCGCGTTTGCGTCTTTGCAGTACCAGTCGGCGCCTATTTTTTTGGCGTAATCGGCGTTGAGCACGGCGCCGCCCACCATCACGCGGCAATCGGGACAGCGTTCGCGCAGCAGGCGGATGGTCTCTTCCATGGCGGGTACGGTGGTCGTCATCAGCGCGGAAAGCCCGCAAAGGAGGATGTGTTCGCGCTCGCACGCCTGCACGATCTCTTCGGGCGGCACGTTTTTGCCGAGGTCAAGCACTTTGTAGCCGTAGTTTTCCAGCACCGTCTTGACAATGTTTTTGCCGATGTCGTGAATGTCGCCGCGCACGGTGGCAAGTGCGATCTTTCCGCGCTCCGCGCCCCCTTCGGGCAGCAGTTTTTTCACTTCGTCAAAGCAGAGCTTTGCGCTTTCGGCGGCAGCGATCAGCTGGGGCAGGAACAGCGTTCCCTTTTCGTACGCGTCGCCCACCGCATTGAGGGCGGGGATCAGGTATTCGTCGATGAGCTGCAGCGGCTTTACCGTCTGCAGCAGCTTTGCCGCCAGGGCGCCCGCGGAGGGGAGTCCCTTGCGGATGGCGCGGAAAATATCCTCCTCGCCGTCTGCCTCCGCCGCGGGGGAAGAGGAGGATTGCTGCACGGAGATCTTTACGGAACCGTACTTTTCCGTATAGGCGGTGCAGTTTTTGTCCTCGCCGGAAAGGGCGCGGTATGCCGCCACCGCCTGCATATTTTCGGGCACGTTGGGGTTCAAAATGGGGCAGTCCAGCCCCGCAAACATTGCCGCCGTCAGAAATGCCGTGTTGATGATCTGGCGGTTGGGTAATCCGAAAGAGATATTGCTCACGCCAAGCACCGTCTTTACGCGGTATTTTCCCTTGATGTGCCGCAGGGCATTCAGCGTCTCTGCGGTCTGCGCCTGTTCGGCGCTCACCGTCAGCGTCAGGCAGTCGATGTAGATGTCCTCCTGCGCAATGCCGTAGCATTCGCAGGTCTGTATGATCTTTTGCGCGATTTGTTCGCGCTCCTTCGCCGTCCTGGGAATGCCGCGCTCGTCCATGGTCAGACCCACCACGGCCGCCCCGTACTTTTTGACGATGGGCAGAATGGAGTGCAGTACTTTGTCCTCGCCGTTCACAGAGTTGACGATCGCCTTGCCGCAGCAGATGCGCAGGGCGCTTTCGATGGCGTCGGGTTTGCCGCAATCGATCTGCAAAGGCAGGTCGCTCACCGCCTGCACCTCGCGCACAAGGCGCGCAAGCACCGTCTTTTCATCCAGCTCGGGGAGCCCCGCATTGACGTCCAGGATGTCCGCGCCCGCGTCCGTCTGTTCGATCGCCTGCGTCTGCACGTAGCCGTAATCGCCGCTCAGCAGCGCCTGTTTCATCGCCTTTTTGCCCGTGGGATTGATGCGTTCGCCGATCACGCACACGCCGTCCACAAACACGGCGCGCGTCGCCGAACACACGCAGGAGCGGCGGGGGACGCTTCTCTTTTGCGGAGCGCGCCCGTCGGCAAGGCCGCGCAGCAGGCGGATATATTCGGGCGTCGTGCCGCAGCACCCGCCGATGATCTGCACGCCTTCGTCCAGAAAGGTGCGGTACACTTCTGCAAATTCTTCCGCGCTCACGTCGTAGTTGAGGTCGGCGTCGGGCAGTCCCGCGTTCGCCTGGACGATCACGGGTTTGCCGGTCGCCGAGAGGATCGCCCGCACGACGGGCAGGAGTTTTGCAGGCCCCAGAGAGCAGTTCACGCCCACGGCGTCTGCCAGGGGCGCGCAGGTCATGGCGTAGCAGAGGGGATCGCACCCCGCAAACGTCCTGCCGTTTTCCTCAAAGGTCATCGAGCAGAGCACGGGCAGATCGCTGTGCTCGCGCGCCGCAAGGAGCGCCGCGCGCATTTCCTGCAAATCCGCCATCGTCTCGATGAGGATGAGGTCGGCGCCCTCCTTTCCCGCGTCCACAACGTCCGCAAAACATTGGTACGCCTCCTCAAAAGTCATGCTCCCCATGGGTTCGAGGAGCCTGCCCGAAGGCCCTATGTCCAGCGCCGCAAACTTGTCTTTTGCAACCTTACGCGCAAGGGCAACGCCCGCGCGGATCAGCCTGTCGGAAAGCTCTTTGGAACCCGCTTTCAAGGGGTTCGCACCGAAGGTATTGGCGGTGATCACGTCTGCGCCCGCGTCGAGGTAGGCGCGGTGGATGTCCGCGATGAGTTCGGGGCGCTCCTCGTTCAGCCGTTCGGGAAGGGTACCCACGTTGCCCGCTTTTTTTTGCAGGAGGGTGCCGAACGCCCCGTCAAACAGGACGATGTGTTTTTTGAGAAAGTCTGAAAATTTCATGATTGTTCCTTTTTGCGGAAGGCACATCCGATGTGCTTGCAGGAAGCGCATTTGCTGCCGCATCCGCGCGAAGATTTCTGTGTGCGCGGCAGGTCGGTGATCCCTACCAGCGCGGTGACCGATTTGCGCGGGGTGAGCAGATAACTTTCGTCACAGCACAGCCCGATCTGCGAATCGGTGCGCAGGATGGCGCAGATCTCCCGCTGTGCTTCCAGCGGAAAATCGCCGTACCCGCAGGAAAAGCGGGGGGTAAGCAGGGTAGGGCAGTCTCTCTGCAAGTCCTCGCAGATGTCGTCGCAATAGCTCTCTATGGCGCAGCTTGCCGCCGTATCCAGAAGGAGCGCCTCGTGCGCGCTCTTTTTTTGTGCGAGGGAAACCGCCTTTTCCGTACCCTGTCCCACCGTTGCCGCCATCAGATACACCTGTCTGCATCCGGAAAGATGGTTGCGGATGTCCTGTCCCTGTAACACAAAACCCGTTCCCGCAAGTTCAAATTCTTTTGTAAGATCAAATCTGCGCACAACGCTTTTGGGCGTTGCCGCCGCAAGGCATTTTTTTGCCGCTTCGTCCAGTTTTTGCAGGAACGTATCGTCATTTTCCTGACCGTTCCAACCGAGATAGCGCAAAAATTCGTCACGGTCTATCTGCATTTTGTGCTCCGTTGAGTTCGTTTAAAATTCCCTGAACGCTGTCGGTGATGCGCTTTGCCACGTACGGATTGTTCATGACGTACAGGTGGATCCCCTGCGCGCCCGCGGAGAGGAGGTCGACGATCTGGTCCACCGCGTACGCAATGCCCGCTTCCATCAGCGCTTCGGGCCTGTCGTAAAAGCGGGAGATCATGCGCGAGATCTTTGCTGGGATCTTGGCGCCCGAAAGGGAGATGATCCTGTCCACGTGTCCCTTTTTGACAAGGGGCATCACGCCCGCCTGCACGGGAACGTCGATCCCCGCAATGGAAAGCATATCGCGGAACCGATAAAAATCCTCGTTGTCGAAAAACAGCTGCGTGTTGAGGTGGCTCACGCCCGCGTCCGTCTTGTATTTCAGGTTGCGGATGTCCTCGGGCAGGCTTTTGGATTCGGGATGTCCTTCGGGATAGCAGGCGCCCGCAATGTCAAAATCGTACCCTTCGGAGCGGATAAAACCGACGAGGTCGGAGGCGTGGGCAAAATCCTTGCTGTCCTCGCGGTCGGGCAGACGGTCGCCGCGCAGGGCGAGCACGTTTTCCACGCCGCGTTCCCGCAGGTCGGAGAGCGCCGCCCGAACGGAAGGCTTGTCCGAATTGATGCAGGTGACGTGGGCGAGCGGCTCCACGCCGAAGCTTTTCACCAGGGATGCAATTTCGCCCGTGCGCGCATTGCCCGAACCGCCCGCGCTGCACGTGACGGAAATATAGTCGGGGCGCAGGGCGGAAAGTTCCGCAATGGTGCTTTGAACGGCGGAAGGGTCGGCCGTGGGCTTGGGGGGAAAGATCTCAAAGGACCAAACCGCCTTTTTCTGTCGGAAAATGGGGGAAATTTTCATATTTTTCCTTTTTTCGGCGGAGGGGCAGGCCGTCCGCGCATTTGATTTATCTATATTATACAGTAAATTGAAAAAAGGTGCAAACAAATCGCAGAAAGTTTGGAAAAAGTGTTCTGAAAGCGCGGTAATTCTCATACAATATTCGTACAAACAAGAATCGGAGGAACACCTATGAGCGAAAACATCGATTATGCGGAAATGCTGGAGATCCCGGTCAGCACGCTGAACGTCACCAAAAAGCGCAGCAGGAAAAAGCGCGAACCCGCCGAACTGAAAGAGCAGGTAGTGGAGAGCGTCAACGAGCGCCTCGACACCGCCGATGAGGTTGCGGAAGGGGAAAATATCACCGATTACGGCGAATCCCGCGCGGTGCGGGAAACGGCTTTGCCGCGCAAGCGTTTTCTGGAAAACGGACTGCTGGTTGCGGAATTTGTGGCAGTGTGCGTGCTCTGCGCCGCCATCGTTCTCACAAATCTGTTCTGGGAAAACAGCGCCATCAACACCTTTTTTCGCGGACTTGTGCAGGAAGAAACGCCCGTTGCCGCGCAGGACGACCGCACTTATTCCGAACTGACGCTGCGTTCGGTGGTATCGGACAATTCCGTGGTCTGCACGGCGGACGAAAACGGCGTGCTCAGCTTTACGGGCGAGTGCAGCGTGTATGCTCCCTGCAACGGCACGGTGCAGAGAGTCTTTGAAGGGGAAAACGGTTACAGTGTGGAAATTGAACACACCACTTCCTTTTCCACCGTCATTGCGGGGCTGACCAACGTCTATGTGGCGGCGGGGGATACGGCGTTTTCCACTCTTCCCGTAGGGTATTCCGCAGGGGAGACGCCCGTCACCGTTTCCATGTACGATTCGGGCACTCTCATCACCTCTTACACGGTGGGCGAAAACAACGACATCGTGTGGAGCGTGTGATCAAAAACAAGGTACGTATGTTGAAAATAATGACAAAACGCCGCGCAAAGTCTGAAAAGCGCGCGGAGAAAAAAGAGCGGTTCACGGTGTACGTGCATCCGCTCTTTGTTCTGTTCGGGGTCTGGTTTTTCTGGCGGGGAGAGCTGTTTTTGTTTCTCGTGTACACGCTCGTCGCGGTGCTGCACGAGTTCGGCCATGCCATGTATGCCGCGCGCATCGGCTGCCGCCTCACGCGGCTGCGCCTTTTGCCGTGCGGGGCGGTGGTCAGCGGGGACATCGAGGGCATTCCCATCTCGGACGAGATCCGCCTTGCCTTGGCGGGGCCGTTTGTCAATGCCGCCTGTGCGGCATTGTTTGCTGCGCTCTGGTGGGTTTTCCCCGAAACGTACCCGTACACGGACACGGCGGCGTTTGCCTCGCTTTTTCTGGCGCTCGTCAACCTGTTCCCCGCCTATCCGCTGGACGGCGGCAGGATCGTCGCCTGCATTGCCGTGCGAAAAAAGGGGGAAGGGTTTGCCCGCCGGCTGATGCTGGTGCTGGGGGTTTTGTTTTTCGCCTTTTTCTGCGCGCTGTTTGTGCTTTCTTTTTTCGGAACTCCCAATTTTTCCGCCCTGTTTTTTGCGCTGTTTGTGTTGGTGGGGACGCTGGGCGCCCGCGACGAAAGATATACGCGGCTCTCGTTCGATCATTCCAAGCAGCTTTCCCGCGGGATGCCCGTGCGGCAGGTGGCGGTATCGGGGAAATGTACCGTTCGGCGCGGGCTTTCCTTTCTCGAACGCGGCAAACTGCTGGAATTGCTGGTATTTGACGAGCAGGGCGAACTTTTCTGCGTTCTTTCTCAGCGCGAATTTCTCGAACTTGCAAAAAATTATCCGATCACGTGTACGTTTTCGCAGATTTTGACAGAACAAGAATAAAGTGTTTGGCAGAAAATTTAAATACCGCTTGCAAATGTGAAAACGGTGTGTTAAAATGAAAGAAGTAATATTTACGTTGTCAATTTTATTTTTCGCGGAATTTCCGCGGACAAGGTTTTCATAAATGCAAAAGAATATGTATTTCGACTACTTCGGGGACGATTGCTTTGGCGCGGTCACCGAAGGGGGCAGGCTTGTCGAATTTCACCTCGACACCAACAGCTCCACAGAGATTTCCGGGAACATTTATAAGGGCAGGGTAGTGAACGTGCTTTCCGGAATGCAGGCGGCGTTTGTCGCGTTCGGACAGGAAAAAAACGGATATTTGTATGCAGGGGACATTCCTGCGGGCGCGTACATCGAACCGCAGCAGCCTCTCTCTTTGCAGGTAAAGGCGGGGGACGAGGTGATGGTTCAGGTTGCAAAATCTCCCATCGGGACGAAGGGCGCGCGGCTGAGTATGTGCCTTTCCTTTGTGGGGAAGAACCTCATCTATCTTCCCAAGGCGGATTTTTGTGCCGTATCGCGCAAGATCACGGACGAAGAGGTTCGCGACAGAATGTTGAAAACGGCGCAGAAGCTGGCAGGCGGTGACGGCGGGATCGTCATGCGCACCAACGCCGTGGGGGCAAAGCCCGCCGATCTCAAAGAGGAGATCAAGTATCTGCGCGGATTGTATGCCACCGCGCTGGAAGCCTATGCCACCGCTTCGGTGGGGGACATGGTTTTCCGCGATGCGGACGTGCACGCAAGGCTTTTGCGGGACGTGGATCTCTCTTCGGTAGATAAAATTTATATCGGCGACGAAAAGACGTACCGCCGCACGGAAGCGGCGCTGCGCCGCACGCGCGTGAAGAATAAGCTGGTGCTGTACGACGGCAAGCGCGAAATGTTTGAGGCGTTCGGGCTGGAAGAACAGGTCTACAAGCTGATGAGCAGCCGCGTTCCCCTGGACAACGGCGCGTATCTGATTTTTGACAGGACGGAGGCCTTGACCGCCATCGACGTCAACACGGGCAGATTTACGGGCGAAACGGCGCTGGAAGATACGGTGTTTGAAACAAATCTTCTTGCCGCGAGGGAGATCGCCTGGCAGGTTCGGCTGCGCAATATCGGCGGCATCGTCATTGTGGATTTCATCGACATGGCGGGGGAAGATCACCGCAATGCGGTCGTGGAGGAGCTTACGCGCTGTTTAAAAGAGGACAGGGCAAAGTGCAACGTCAGCCCGATGACGGAGTTGGGGCTTGTCCAGTTTACGCGCAAAAAAGTAAAGAGCGATACCGTTGCCATGCTGACAAAGCGCTGCCCCGTCTGTAAGGGATCGGGGTATCTCCTGTCCGAAAGTTATATGGCGTTCCGCGTGAAAATTGCCGTTCAGAAATGTATTGCCGAGGGGTATGAAAACGTCATCGTCGAACTGAATGCGGGTTTGTACGGTTATATCATTGCCAAGCGCCGCTTTACCGAGGACATCCGCGGCAAGTGGGCGGGCAAGCGCATTTACATGATCCCGCACAAAACTTTCCACGACGAATACTTTACGGTAAAAGGGGACAACAACCCCGTGCTCACTCTCCCCGATACTGCAAAACTTTTGTATTAAAAAGATTGAAATTTGCTTTTCTAATATTTGCCTTTTTGTTAAAAATGTGATAAAATACGTACATGAGAGAAAGGGAATAAAGCCGGCTTTATTTTTTTGCGACGCAAAAAAATATCTGTTTAGTAGCTTTACCTTTCAAAAAGTAAAACAAGGAGGCAAAAAAATGGCAAAAAGGTTGAAAAGAGCGTTTACCATCGTAGAACTTGTCATCGTCATTGCGGTCATCGCAATTCTGGCGGCGGTGCTGATCCCTACGTTTACAACGCTGATCGACAAGGCAAACGAATCCAACGATATTGCGCTTGTCAAAAACCTGAACACGGCTCTCGTTTCTAAGGAAGCGACGGACGAGGTGAACACAATGCAGGACGCGCTGGATGCGGCGTACGAGTATGGGTACACGGTAGATAAACTTACCCCTTCCTCCAGCGGCGACATTGTCTGGGACGAAGTGAACAACCGCTTTGCGCTGGTCAATGAGAAGAAAGAAGTCGTATTTGAGGACGGCGCAAAACCTCTCACGAGAGATGCAACGAAGACTTGGAAGATCGTCACCGAATTGAAAGGCACGCAGGATTGCAGCTGGTATGTCGGCGGCCTGAGCAAAGAGGCAATCGAAGGCTTCAAGTTCACGATGGGTGTGGACACGGGTTCTGTGGAAGCCAATGTGAATTATGCAAGCGACAGCACGCAGAATGTCACCATCCGCACCAAAGGCGGCACGCTCACGGTGAATGCAAAAAATGCCACGGTCAGCCACCACGGCACGGCGCAGAGCGTAGACGTGCAGGCAGTAGCAGGGGAATCCTATCACGAATACGGCGAAGTGCTCGGCAATATCTCTGTTAAGAAGGGGCATTTTGTAGCTGAAAGCGGTTCTTCCGCGGCGGCTCTGATTGTAACGGCTGCAACTGCAACAGATGTTAAAATTGATGTTGCCGATAATTCCGATGTAAAGAGTGTCGCGGCAACAAATAAATCCGTAGCAGATAACTTTTCTACCATAATTCAAAGCGGTGCGCAGAATGTGGAAGTAGTAGAAACAGTGATCGATGAAACTGTTTATAACAGTTTTGCAGGCGGTATCGGCACGGAAAAGAGTCCGTATTTGATTGCTACAGAAGGGCAGTTTGAAAAAATCAACGATTTATATGCAGGAAAGACAGAGAGGACAGAATATACAGGGAAAGTATATTATTTTAAACAGGTAGATGATATTGTTTTTAGCCGATTAATTATTATAAATTACTTTACGGGCGTGTATGACGGAAACAATCATTCTATTTCGTTTGGAAAGAACGTAAAATATTCGTTTGCATATTTGTTTAGTATAGTTTTTAATGAAACGACAATTAAGAATATCAATTATTCGCTGAAGGCAAATCAAGCGATTGCATTGGTTTGTAAAAATGATTGGTTTGCTGATAGGGTGTCTCTTACCTTGGAAAATATTGTAATTGATAGCAATGGTGAGACAATAAGCTCCGCACAAGGCAACTTCAGCTTGTTTAATGTCTATGCTATGTTTAATTTTTCTAAGATTAAGTATGTCAACTGTGTCAATAAAGCCAATGTTAATAATGCGGGGACTAGTACAGGCGTATTCATTGGCAGTGGGGTAAAGATTTATAATTCCTACCCTGCCACCGTTGAATTTATTAATTGTGCTAATTACGGAAATATAACAGGGACGTCCCAAGTTGGTGTATTGTATGGGAATGGCGCTTATGTAGGATTGTATGATTCAGATTCAGAGACAGATGATAAATTGGCTGCAGACTATGCCAAAGAGCAGTTTGTAACTGTAGATGTAATAAATACTGGGGTGATCACGACAAACAGCGATGATGGTGTGGTCGGATTGGCGCCTAGAAGTGAGTATCTAAACAGCACATATCAAAATACGGTTGGAGGTACTTATATTAAGGGTAACTATTTCACCGGAAAAAATGTTTATGTGCAGCAAAACGGTTTAGAATATAAGCTAAATCTGGACGGTTCGCAAGACGGTATATCTTTTAAAATTGTTTTTAATATCAATCTACTCGATAATGGAGATGGCACCGTTTCAAATACTACAAAATATTTTTACAATATTGAGACAGATTCTACAATCTCCTCGTCTAATGTCATTTCACATAAAGCATATGATTTGGCTAAAGCAAAGGAAGCATTTGGTCAAGACATAGAAAGTAAATTGGCTTTTGATGAACAAGGGATTGCGTTCTATACTCAAGAGAATGATAATGTTACTTATTTGATTTTCCGCGATAAACAGATAGGGAGAAATCCTAAAACGGAAACTCCAGCAGAAACTGGTGTAGTAGTGTATCTTTACGCTTAAAATGAAGCAGACGAATGTATCGGCACCTATAGGGAAAAATAAACTATTAGAAAATTTTATCAATAAAGCATAAGCAGAAATAAAAAATCTTAGCTTATAAAAAGCAGAGTCAGATTTTTGACTCTGCTTTTTATGATTAGTCGAGAAAATAGCTGTAGCAGCGTTTTACAAGTCAATTATAGGTGTATTTTTCTAAAAACACCGCAGGGCGCAGAAATGCGCCCTGTTTTTTTATTCCAAAATATGGTATATCACGAAAAAAATCTGTTCATAATTGTGTAAATTTTTTTGAACGGAGTTCCCCATGAAAAAGCTTTGTATAGTTTTTGCGTTCTTGCTGATACTACTTGCAACGGCAGCGATAACGGCTCAGGAAAAGCCTTCGCAGACTTCTGCTTACCTGCGTATGCACGTTCGCGCAAATTCTGACGACCTTGCCGATCAGCAGATCAAATACGAGGTAAAGGACGCTATCGTGCAGTATCTCATTCCCGTCGTTGCGGATTGTACGGACAAACCATCTGCAATCGCCGCGTTGACGGCGTGTCTGGACGAGGTGGAGCAGGTAGCGGACGAAGTTCTGTCCGAGCACGGTTTTGCATACCGTGCAACGGCAAGGGTGTGCCGCGAATCCTTTCCCGACCGCGTTTACGAAGGGGTCACTCTTTCCGCGGGCGTGTACGATGCTCTCATCGTGGAATTGGGCGAGGGCGCGGGCGCAAACTGGTGGTGCGTGGTGTATCCTCCGCTCTGTTTTTCGGGCGAGGTGACGGGGCAAACGATACAATACCGTTCTCGGCTGCTGGAAATCATAGAAAATTTTTTCGCAAAATAGGCTGACTCCTGTTTTTGCGGAAAAGACAGGAGGAACGATGAACAAAACACTGAGGGCGGGTGCGTTGGCGCTTTCTCTTGCCGCGGCGCTGGCGGCGACGGTGACGTTTTCCGTACAGTCGGCGCGCGTGGAAGAGAGGGCGTCTTATGCGCAATCGGCGGAAGCGGCGGTGCTGAAACAGGGCAGCCGCGGTGAAGATGTCAAAACGGTTCAGCAGAAGCTGAAGCGCTGGGGCTATTATACGGGCAGCGTAGACGGAATTTACGGCGCGCAGACCAAAAAGGCTGTGGAATATTTTCAGCGCAAAAACGGCCTTGTTGCGGACGGGATCGTCGGAAGCAAGACGTATGCGGCGCTCGGCATGATGCAGCAGGCGCAGGGCGGTTCGCAGAGTTCGCAGGGAACGGCTACAAATTCGGATACCTACCTGCTTGCCCGCTGTATTTACGGCGAAGCGCGCGGCGAAAGCTATACGGGTCAGGTAGCCGTGGGGGCGGTGGTGCTCAACCGCGTGAAAAGTCCGCAGTTCCCCAACACCATTTCGGGCGTGATCTACCAAAAGCACGCGTTTACGGCGGTGAGCGACGGACAGATCAACCTCACGCCCGACCAGACGGCGATCAATGCGGCGAAGGACGCGCTCAACGGCTGGGATCCGACGGGCGGGTGCCTGTACTATTACAATCCCGTGACGGCGACCAGCGAGTGGATCTTTTCGCGCGAGACGGTCATCACCATCGGCAAGCACGTGTTTGCGATATAAGGAGGGGAAAGGATGTCAGAATTTAAGAGATCGGGCGAAGACGACGCCCGCAAGATCCAAGAAGAAGTGTACGAAGCGCGGGAAGAACAGCGTGCGGCGGAGCGGATAGCGGCGGCGCAGCGCAAGGAAGCGGAAAAGCAGGCAAAGATCGCGGCGCAGGAAGAAAAATCTCGCCAAAAAGCGGAACGCGAAGCGCAATCGCGCGAGCGCGCCCGTTTAAAGGCGGAACGCCGCGAAGAGGAGCGCAGACAGCGGGAAGAAAGGCGCGGCAGTCAGGGCGGAAGCAAAAGCTACGGCGGCTGGCTGGCGGCGGTGGTTTCCCTTTCGGTTGCGGTTTTGGCGCTGGGCGCCATCGTGACGGTGGGGTATTTTGACCTCAAAGACACGAAGGGTTCGCTTGTAGACGGAATGCACGAAAGCGTTTACGAACTTTCCGAACAGGTGGAAAGCCTGGGCACAGATCTTGCAAAGATCCGCATTTCGCAGGGGAATTACGAATCGCAGAAACTTCTTGCGGATATGCTGGTGCGTTGCAGGCTTGCGGAGCGCGCCGTGGAAAACTTCCCCGTGGACGGGACGGATGCACAGCGTCTGACCGCGTTTTTCAACGAAGCGGGGGATTGCGCGCAAAAAACGCTCTTAAAGCTTGCGGCGGGCGAACAGCTCACCGAAGAGGATATGCACGCTCTGGAAGGCTACTATGCGGATATGCAGACCGTGCGCGAGGCCATGCCCGCCCTCCTGAAGAGTGCGGACGTCGAAAAAAATCTGCTGGGCGAAGGGGACTTTGAAAGCAGGTTCGAGGACCTGACGGCGCGCCTGCGCACGCAGGAACAGCCCTCCGCGCGCAGAAGCGAAGAAAAGGGCGAGGACATCGGCGAGGAGGGCGCGCTGGAACGCGCAAAAAATTTCTTTGCCGATTATAAGACGGAAGAAATGCGCGTGACGGGCAGGACGGAAGGCGAACTTCCCGCCTATACCGTGGAATTTAAAGACGGTTCGGGCGTGGAATACAGCGCGCAGATCACCCTGAAGGGCGAGCTGAAAATGCTGGAAAGCTACAAGGAATGCCATGCGGACAACTTCGACGCGCGCCAGTGCAAACAGATCGCGCAGAAGTTTTTGCAAAAGACGGGTTACGGCGGACTTGCTCCCGTCTGGGCGAGCATGGCGGGCAGCGAATGCACCGTCACGTTTGTCAACGAACAGCAGGGCGTGCTCGTCTATCCCGAACGCATTCTCGTCAAAGTCTGCAACGAACGCGGCATTGTCACGGGCATGGACGCCAACCTGTATCTGAAAAACCGCGGCGAGCGCGAGATCGGCGAAGGCAAGATCTCCATGGAACGCATCGAACAGGCGGCGGCACAGCGTATGCGCGTGCACGGCGTGCGCCGCGCCATCATTCCCGTAGACGGGCGCGAGGTGCTCACTTACGAGATCCGCGGCACGTACGGCGGCAGAATGTACTTTGCCTATATCGACGCCAACACGGGCGAAACGGCGGAGATCCGCGTGGTGACCCGTACGGACAGGGGCTGGGCATTGCAGTAACAGAACAAAAAAAGGACTTGGGAAGTTTCCCAAGTCCTTTTTTTTGTTTAGTTTGCTTTCTTTTTGGAATGTCTCCACAGCGCGAGCCGCCTGTAAAAAGCGGAGCGGCTGAGGGAAAGTTCCGTCAGAGAATCGGTGAGGGAGATTTTCCCTTGTACATAATTTTGTGCAACGTAAGTAAAATTTTGCGACAAAGACGTTTTCGGCCTGCCGAATTTAACGCCGCGCTCCTTGGCGAGGCGGATGCCTTCCGCTTGCCGCGCCCGAATGTTGGAGCGTTCGTTTTCCGCCATAAAGGACAAAACTTCCAAAACGAGGTTGGAAACAAATTTCCCCAGCAGGGTATCCGATCGGCTCCGCGTATCCAAAAGCGGCATATCCAAAACAAGAATGTTTGCTCCTATCGACTGTGTGATTTTACGCCATTCTTCCGTGATCTGGTCGTAATTTCTGCCCAGCCTGTCCAAAGACTGAACAACAAGGAGGTCATCTTTTTGCAAAACGCCGCGCAGTTTCAGATACTCTGTACGGCAAAAGTCTTTTCCGCTGATCTTTTCCGCATAAATGTTTTGCCGCGGGATTCCGAGCCGTTTGAACGAATCGAGCTGTCTTGCCAAATTCTGGTCTTTCGCAGACACACGCGCATAACCGTAAGTTTTCATGACGTACTCCTTTTTTTTGAACAGCATAGCAAAAAAGCGGGCAGTTGAAAACAAAAAAGTGACCAAAAAAATAGGGTATCGGAAAAGTACACAAATTTGAAATTTACATATTTTGTTCCTGAATATATACCGTACATTTATATTAGCACAGTTTCTTATATTTTTCAAGGGTTTTTTAATATATATTTTAATAAAATTATTAATAATTTATACTATTTTAAAATTTCCGTATTAGTGTACTTTTTTGGGACAAGCTGCATATTGTTAAGAGTATGAATGCGAAAAGGACGACTTATGGAAGAGAAAAAACGGAAAATTGACAAAATCAGCATGATCATAATGATCGTTCTCATCGTACTGCTTTTGCCTGTTCTGATCGTAAACCTTACGCTCATCGTAAAGGGGAGCATTCGCCCCGACACGCCGCCCGACGTGTTCGGCGTTGCGCCGCTTGCCGTAACATCGGGTTCGATGGACGGCAACAGGGAGGACAGCTTTGCCAAAGGCGCCCTCATTTTTGTAAAACTTTTGGACGAGGAGGAAAAACAGACGCTTGCGGAGGGGGACGTCATCACTTTCCGCACCTCGGGCGCGTTTGTAACGCACAGAATTGTCTCCGCGTTCCGCGATGAAAGCGGCAAAATCGTTTCCCTGGTAACGCAGGGCGACGCAAACAATACGACGGACGGAGCGATCGTGTTGGAAAATGTGGTGGGAAAATGCGTGGGAAGCGTCGGCGGACTTGGCGATTTTGCCATGTTCATGCAGACGCCTGTCGGCATTCTCGTGTTTGTGGGCATTCCCGTTTTGCTTTATATCGCGTACGACGTTTCGCGCGTGATGATCTTCAACAAGCGGGCAAAGTCGGACAAGAGCGCCGAATTGCAGGAAAAGGACGCAGAAATCGAGCGCCTGCGCGCACTGGTGGAAAAGCAGGGCATTCAGGAAGGCTCGGAACAGAAAGACGGACAGCAGGAGGAGACCCAACCGCCGCAATCGGAAAGCGGAACAATTTCCGAAAAGAAAGGGGAGTAAATTTTGCTTTGTACCACACACAGAGCGAATTTACATAGAAACAAAACAAGATGGGAGGTTTGAAATGACAAAGAGAAAAAATGTTGTTTCAAAAATGTTGTTGTTGGTGCTGATCCTTACGCTGATCAGCTGCTGCTTCCTCGGAAGTACCTTCGCCCGCTACACCAGCAGCGGAAGCAATAAGGGTACTCTGAACGTTGCGGAATGGAATGTTGCTTACGAAAATGGATTTGAGGCTGTTGAAGAAGCTGAAATTTCTCCGTCTATGAAAGAATATACGGACGATACATATGTTGCTGGAAATGCTCGTAAGCATACTTCCGAAAGAAAGCTTATTGCAACGATCAAAAATACGGGAGACGTAGACGCTTTGGTCGAGTTGTCCGCCGTTGTAGATGTTGTGAATAAAATAGAAGGAGCGGATACAGCGTACGATGACGAAGCAGTCAAGGGACTGTTTACTGTAAACCTGTATACGTCCACGAACAATGCCCCGGATGGTGCTGCGGCATATACGGAAAAAGTAAATGTTGCCGCTGAATCCGGCGTGCTCTATATTTTTGCAGATATTACGTGGACGAGCGACGATCAAACCGTTTTTGGTGCGGCCGCGGACGAACGCGACACCTGGGTTGGTAAAAATGTAACGTCTATCGGCTTTACGGTTTCCTATACTGCGGTTCAGAACACGCAGATTCCCGAAGCTCAGGCATAATTCAAACCTTGCATAACTATATCGACTGCCGCGCCCACAGCAGTGTGGGCGTCGGGCGCGGCAGAATGTAGTTATGCGGGAATATTGTTCTGTAAAAATTTTAAGGCAAAGAGAAAAGAGCAGATAAGGCGGTGTTTCGTATGGAAACGGAAAACGAAGAAAGGAAAGTGTCGGAATCACCCCAGCCCGCGCAGGAAGCGGCGCCGTCAAACATTCCGACGGCGGCGGAGCGCTCCAATCGTTCGTTTGCCGAACGGATGGGGGAGGCAGGATACATTGCGGGCAGGCGTTACGATGCTGTCAAAAACGCATTCCTTGCTTACAAAACGGCGGAACGTAAACCAAAAAATGTTCGGTCGCGCATTTCCCGCAGCGGGGAAACCTTTTACGCGGGCAGAAAAGTTTTGGGGAAAGTTTGCCTGGTGGGCGGTTACATTCGCCTGTTCCTGGCGCTCGATCCAAAGCTTTACAATGTAGAAAAATATCATCATAAAGACTATTCGGAAGTTGTGCGCTACGCAAAATTTCCTTTTATGATAAAACTCTCCTCGGACAGACAGGAAAAGTATGCCGAGGAACTCATCGGCGAACTTCTCCTCCTCAACGGTTTTGTGCGGGACGAGGAGTACGTCGTAAAAGATCAGGCAAATATCTTTAAAAAGCCCAGGCACAAAAAGGCGGTACAGGAAACCACGGAAATCCGTACCGTCTATGTACCCGTTCCCACGGAAACGGAAGCCGCGGCGGCGGAGGACATAGGCGAACCCGAACAGATCGACGTGCGCCTGCCGCGCCGCGCTACCGTCTTCAACAAACAGGGCGAGCGCATCGGTAAAGTCCGCAAGGGCGTCTGGCAGGACGAAGAGGGCAACGAACAGGGCACTTTCGTCAAAGAAGAGACAAACGTATTTGTCTATTCGGGCGAATCGCGCACGGGCTATGTGGACAAAAACGACAACGTCTTGTCCCTTTCCAACAAGTACGTAGCCACCCTGCGCAGGCCGGAGCGGTTCTGGATCCTCGCTCTCGTGCTGTTTTTGGTGCTCGTCACGCTGCTCACCGTCATTCTCAGCGCCTATTTCCTTACGCGGTCGGAAAATACGGACTACGCGCCCGTCATTTTCATCGCGTCGGAGGACGGGACCAGTTGGGAAGATTCCGAAGATCTGCCCATTTTCTTCAACGAAACGTTTGGCACCAACAAGGTCGCGCCCGGCATGAAGGGCAGCTACCGCTTCACCTTTGCCAACAGAAACAAAAACACGCTGGATTACTCTCTGCTGTTCAGCGAGGAAAATGAGTACGGTATTGCAATTTTGTACCGCTTAAAGCGGGACGGCGCGTATATTTCGGGTACGCAGGACTACGTCACTGCCGACGAGCTCGGCCTGGAAGGACTCACCGTAGAGGCGCAGTCGTCCACGGTGTTCGAGCTGGAATGGTTCTGGCAGGACAACGACGAAGCGGACACGGTTGCGGGGCAGAATTCCGCCGTGTACACGCTTACTATTTCTTTATCGGCGCAAGTCAGCGTGCGGGCATGATAATATGGGTAAAGTATATAAGGTGATAAAAACAGTGATACGTACACTTCTTCTCGTCGTGATCGGGGTGTTGGTGGTGTACAACGCTTATATACTGATTGCCCGTACGCTGTTTAAAAACGGAATGCCCGTTACGTTCGGATTTGCCTGTGCAACCGTCGTTTCGGGCAGTATGGCGGATGAGATCGACGTGGGCGATTTCATCATCACCAAATCGCAGAAAGAATATGCCGTCGGGGACGTCATCACCTTTTACGACGGCGAAAGCGGCGCCTATATCACACACCGCATCATCCTCGTTTCCGGCGATACGTATGCGACAAAAGGGGACGCAAACGACACGGCGGACGATTTCAGCGTTCCCAAGTCGGCGGTGGTAGGCAAGGTCGTGGCGGTGTGGAAGGGATTCGGAAACGTCGTTTCCTTTCTGCAAAGCCCGCTCGGACTTGTCTGCGTGATCGGCGGCGGCATCGCCCTCTGGGTTCTGGCGGACATCGGTACGGAGGTGTTCAGGAAGAAAGATGAGTGAAAAGAAAAAAATTCCCATTATAAGATATTTAAGCTATCTGCTTGTTGTCAGTCTGCTGTTTACGGGAGTCACCTTTTCCCGCTACTCCATGACGACATCGGGGGACAGCTCGGCGCCGCTCTCGCGCTTTCATTGTTCGTACGAGGTGGACGAAATTTCCGCAACGTCCATTCCAAACGTCAATTACTGGCTGAACAACAACAGCGCCGCCAGCACGGCGCGCACTTTGCGCTATTCGATCAGCAATTTCAAGGGCGACGTCACCAGCGACGTGGCGGTGAAGGCGCACCTGCGCGTGTACCTGCCCGCCGAGATGGCAAGGCACCTCGCGCTCCAGATCGGCACCATGAACATCGCGGAAGGCACGGTCACTTCCTATACGCCCGAAATCGTTCTGGACGAACTCATCGCGAAAAGGGAAGCGGACACGGCCAATGCGGAGACAGTCATCGACACAAGCTCTTTTAAAAATTATTATGACAGCGGCGTGCACAACGCGGCAGACGAGGAACTTACGGTCAGCGGTTCGCTGGCGGAATCCGCTTCGCCGCGCACCATTTCGGCGGTCAATCAGGGCGGTTCGGGGCTTTCCTTTACGATCACGGCAAGCACCAAGGAGGCGCAGTATTCGCTGGGATTCCAGCGCGGCAAAAACGAAAACGACTACGCGCCCCAGCTCTTCCTCGACCTCGTTCGGGAAATGGAATTTTATACGATCGATCTGTACCTTCCGTCCATGGAATTCCCCGCAGGTCAGCCGCTCACAAAAATGTATATCGTCTATCTCACCCTCACAAAGCGCGTGGACAGCGCAGATTTTAAGGCGCACTGGTCGGGCGGGCAAGACGTAAAAGCCGTTCTCGCAACGACGGACGCGGACGGGAATGTTCGCGTGGAAAACAACTCCGTTCTCATCAATTCTCCCCCCGCGGCGGGCAAAGAGTATTACTACAACGGCGCCAGGGTTTTGGGGTATCATTTCGATCAGACAACGCAATTTGCGGCGCAAGCTACGGCGGAAGGGGAGTCTCCCAAATCCACCACGGTGCGCATACAGTGCCTGTACGATGCCAAAGAAGGCGGCTATGACATCAAGCTTTTCCACGTCGCACCCATCACAGAGGATTCCACGGAAAATTACGTGCATCCCATCGAGCCGGACGGGCAGTCCTCCATCAAATTTGAAAATGGCACGTTCAGCGGAAATTTCAGCAAGGGTACGTGCGATCAGAACCAAAAAATCGATCTGACAAATATCGTCGCGCATCCGTTTACGGAAGGACTGAATGCCTATCAGGTGCTTTCCAAAAGTTACGAAGTAAACTTCAAAGCGCTGTTTGTGCAGGCGTCGGAATCGGAGGTGTGATATGACAGCAAAGATCAGAAGCATCTTCCTTCCCGTTCTCCTGTCTCTCGCCATTCTCTCCATGCTCACCGTGTCCCTCACGCTGGGCAGATACACGCAGGAAGCGGAGTCGGAAGGCATTTATTCGGGCGATCTCAATTACATCGTCTCCAATCAGGTGGAGATCGAGTCGGTGGACGAGTTTTTCACCGCCATCGAAAACGGCTACAACAACATCAAGATCAAGGACGAAGTGGATAACCCGCTCGTCATTTCGGGCGGGATCAGCGACGTCAATTCCGACCTCGTCATCGACCTCAACGGCCACGAGATCCAAAGGAACAACCGCGAACCGCTCCTCAACGTCACGCAGGGCGTCAAGCTCACCATCATCGATACGTCCGAGAAACAGACGGGCAGCTTTTATAACCCCGTCGGCAGCGTGCTGCGCATCAGCGGCGGCTCCCTCACCGTCTCGGCGGGAGAGTTTGAAAGCGGCCCCCGCAGCGGTGAGGGAATACATAAGAGTGAGTACTACGATGCTTCTTCCAACTCGACTTCAAAGGGCGCAACGATCAAGAAGGAGTACAGCGTAGACACCCTCTACATTGACGAGAATACAACGATCGGCAATGCTTCCATGCCCGTCATTATTCCGTCGGTGACTAACGTAGACGGCGTCAACCGTTCCGTCAACGGGAATATGTATTTTTCCGAAGGTTACAATAGCAATACCTATATTCCCGCGGATACGTATCTGTATTTCACGCTGGAGGATCCCACCGTCGAAAATGCGACCATCGCCGTGGAGGGAAGTGCAAAGTACTACTACACCTATTATCTCAACCGCGACACGTTCGACTACGCACAGAAGCAGGAGCCGTCGGATTCCACCGTTCAGATCAAAGTCTACGTGTATAACGGCGTCAAGAGCGCGGCCGCAACGACGAAAAAACCTTTTTCCGCCATTGAAATGGAAAGCGGAAACCTGTTTGTGCGCGGCGGCACCTATCGCTCCTACTTCGGGGAGAGGGATACCTACTGCGTCAACGCTTCGGGCGGATATATGGCCATCGAAGCGGGCAAATTCTACGCATACGGCAGGGGCGTCTGCGTGCAGTGCGATTACGCCGCCGACGTCAATATAGAAGAGCAGTATCTGCGCGTTTCCAGCGGCGATTTCTATTCGGAAGCGGGCGACACAATCGGCGTTTCCGGCGGAAGGATGGTCGTTTCCGATGCGTCTTTCGTCAAAAATGCCGCCGATTTCGCTCTCACATCCAATACGCGCAACGCCAACGGTTCGGCCATCCGCGTTTCGGGCGGTTCGCTCACCGTCTCCGCAACCTCAGAAATTCATTTCTCGCTGTACGGTTCGGGCATGAGCGGCATCACCTCGGAAGGCGGAAACGCCTCCGTCAGCGTCCGGAACGTCACCATGAATTTCTATTCGGAGAGGGCAACCTCTGAGGGACAGGAAGATCCGCGCGAAGCCGCTGGCATTTTGTACAATACGGGCATTTACGCGGCGGACGGCGGCAGCGTCGTCTGCGACGGAAACACCTCTTTCAACGTCATCGGTTCCTATTCTTCGGGCATCTATTCCGAGGGCGGCTCCGAGGGCGGCTCCATCAACCTCAACGGCGATACGTTCCGCTGTACCGTCGAAATGGCGGAGGACGGAGAGGCCGATAAAATACTTTCCAGCACAGCCATCAGTACCTTCGGGGGCAATATCAACTTTAACGTAAGAGAGGCAACCGTCTCTTCCAACGGGCTGGGCATCAAGGTCCGCGGCGGAAACATCCGTTTCAGCCATACCGAACAGGAGACCATCAATATCACCACCACGCGCGGCACCGCCATCTATGTGGACGACGGGGAAGTCTCCGTCGACAAAGATTCCATCGTCAATATCACAAGCAAGATCGATCCTTCCTGTTCGTGGGTGGTGGATACCAGCGGCGGAAGCACGGGGATCAAAGATACAAACGTCAATATCAACAACGGCGTATACATCAACGGCGGTTCGCTCGTCTCGGACGGGCAAATCACGGTGCAGCACACGGGCGTGGAAAACGAATCGTCGGGCTCGGGCCTGATCGACAGCATGGTCAAGAGCTACGCCGTGCGCGTGGACGGTCAGCTGAGTTCGCAGACAAGTACTTTCGATGCTAATAAACTCAGTATCGAAGTTTCTGATCACGGCGGCGGACTGTACGTCAAGGACGGTTCCATCACGCTGGATACCGCTGAGATCGACGCGCAGGGCTTCGGCATTGCCATGCGCGGCGAAAGCGGCGACAACGTCACCATCAATACCACGCTTACGCTCACCTCGAGCGGGACCACGGGTATTTACATTACGGGCGGGTCTCTGACCCTCAACGGCGAAACGACCGTCAATTCGACGATCGATTCTGGCTATACATTCTGCACGGGCACCGATCTTCCCAAAAATTCTTACGACGGCGTGTTTGTGGAAAACGGCTCGCTGACTGCAAACAGCACGTTTACAGTCAATTTTTCGGGGCTTGCCAATGACCAGAACGAAACTTTTTCCAGCATGGTCAAGAGCTATGCCGTGCGCGTGGACGGTTCGGGCGCGCAGGGAAGCAGTGCGCAGAGCGGCGCTTCCTTCTCGGCAACAAACCTGAACCTCTTCGTAAATGCGAATGCAGACGGCGGCGGATTGTACGTCAATCAGGGTACGATCACTCTCGATACGGCGGTGATCGATTCTCAAAGCTACGGCATCGCCCTGCGCGGAGAATCGGATACCGATTCCGTCACGATCAGCAAAGCTCTGACAGTCAACTCCGCACGGACAACGGGCATCTACATTACGGGCGGTTCGCTTACGCTGAACGAAGATAGTGTTGCAAATATTACCAGTTCTATCAGTGAAGCCTATGGATTCAATAATACAAGTGCTACCAAATCTTACGACGGCGTGTTTGTTGAGGGCGGTTCGCTGTATGCGAACGGCAGGTTTAACGTTACGCATAGGGGAATAGAAAATTTGTCCGATACGGGCAGCGCCACATATAGGATCGTCGGACAGCAGATCCGCAGTTATGCCGTACGCGTGAAAGAAACCTCCGCTCAGAAACCGAGCGTGAACATACTCAAAGGGAATATCACAAATTCCATCGGGGGCGGCGTATATGTTTCGGGCGGAAGTGTTTCATTGGGAAATCTCTCAAATACTGTGGAAGATGATTTAAAGGTAGAAACGACAGGCACAACTTTGTTCGCGACGTCATACATGGATGTCGGTGCGAGTACCTGGGCATATCGCTTGAACAGAACGGGTGGCCATGCGATCGAGGTGCAGGGCGGCAGTCTTACGGTGAACAGCGGTACCTACACTGCGGCACAGGGGAACGGGATTTTTGTTCGCAATACGGATTCCTCTGCCGTCAGCAATCAGGTCATCATCAACGGCGGGAACTTTTACGGGTATAACACCGGTTATAAACTCGATTCGGATGAAAGAAAAGTTGGACCCGGTGCGTCTGCAGGATTGTACGTCATGGGGCATAGCCTCACGGTCAATATCAACGGCGGTACGTTCGGCAGCAAGGGGGATGTCAGCAACAGCGCTGCAGTGTTTTTCGGAACTCCGGGCGAAGAAAGGGCAAAGGTCAATATTTGCGGCGGAAATTTCTACGGAAGCAAGAGCGACGTGATGAGCGTGTTCCGCTTTGTCGATTTCTTATTCGATGCGAAGGATCCCGCAACGCCTATAACGGTTGAAAATGCAAACGGCAATCCGTCGGCGGCACTGTCCGTGCAGGACGATCTGATTTACACGAGCGATTCTGGTCGCGGATCTACCATCAACATCAGCAACGGTACCTTCAACGGGACTGGGGACGGGATCTTTTACGGAAGCAGCGTCGATACGCTGCGCATCAGCGGCGGAAATTTCAGCGGGGCGGATTCCAGCGGTTTGCTTTTTTCCAAATCGCCGGGCACGTATATAAGAACTGTCTTTTTGAGCGGAGGGACTTTCTACGGCGGAACGAATGCGGTGGGCGGTACTTATTATGCGGATGCTTACATCGTGGACAGTGGGTACTATTTCAGTAAAAACGGCAACACCTGGCAGGTTTTGCCTTCCTGAACAGACTATGAAAAACGAACGGCGGGGCGCACAGAGCGCCCCGCCGTTCGTTAAAAAACGGGGCGGCGGAAAATTCCGCCGCCCCGCAATCTTTCGGGAAAGTATTATATTACTTGGTCATGCCTTCCTGCACGGCAACCGCCACAGCGACGGATGCGCCGACCATCGGGTTGTTGCCCATACCGATCAGGCCCATCATCTCCACGTGTGCGGGGACGGAGGAAGATCCTGCAAACTGTGCGTCGGAGTGCATACGGCCCATCGTATCGGTCATGCCGTAGCTTGCGGGGCCTGCCGCCATGTTGTCGGGGTGGAGGGTTCTGCCCGTGCCGCCGCCCGATGCAACGGAGAAGTACTTCTTGCCGTTTTCCACAGCCCATTTCTTGTAGGTGCCTGCAACGGGGTGCTGGAACCTGGTGGGGTTGGTGGAGTTACCCGTGATGGAAACGTCAACTTTCTCCATGATCATGATGGCAACGCCTTCGTTGACGTCGTCCGTGCCGTAGCAGCGCACTTTTGCGCGCTCGCCGTTGGAGTAAGGGGTTTCCTTGACGATGGTCACCTTGCCGGTGTAGTAATCGTACTTGGTCTGCACGTAAGTGAAGCCGTTGATGCGGGAAATGATATACGCCGCGTCTTTGCCCAGGCCGTTGAGGATAACGCGCAGGGGATTTTTACGGACTTTGTTCGCGTTCTTTGCGATACCGATGGCGCCTTCGGCAGCGGCGAAGGATTCGTGACCTGCGAGGAAGCAGAAGCACTCGGTCTCTTCGCGGAGCAGCATGGCGGCGAGGTTGCCGTGGCCGAGGCCTACTTTACGCTGGTCGGCAACGGAGCCGGGGATGCAGAAAGCCTGCAGGCCTTCGCCGATGGCTTCCGCCGCGTCAGCGGCTTTTTTGCAGCCTTTTTTAATGGCGATGGCGGCGCCGAGGGTGTAAGCCCAGCCTGCGTTTTCAAAGGCGATGGGCTGAACGCTCTTGACGATGTCGTAAGCGTCAAAACCTTTCTCGTTGCAGATGCGCTTAGCGTCCTCAAAATCCTTGATGCCGTACTTGTCCATGACGGGCTGGATCTGTTTGATTCTTCTTTCGTAACCTTCAAACGTGATACTCATTGTAGCGCACCTCCTTATTCTTTGCGGGGATCGATGTACTTGACCGCCCCGTCGGCTTCGGTAAATCTGCCGTAATGGCCTTTCGCCTTTTTGAGAGCTTCTTCAGCGCTCAGACCGCTCTTGATGAAGTCCATCATTTTGCCGAAATTGATAAACTCGTAGCCGATAACTTCGCTGTTGGCGTCCAGAGCCAGACGGGTGACGTAGCCGTCCGTCATTTCGAGGTAGCGTACGCCCTTGGCGGCCGTGGAATACATGGTGCCTACCTGGGAACGGGTGCCTTTGCCCAGGTCTTCCAGTCCTGCGCCGATGACGAGGCCGTCGTCGGAGAAGGCGGACTGACTTCTGCCGTACACGATCTGCAGGAACAGTTCGCGCATAGCGGTGTTGATGGCGTCGCACACGAGGTCGGTGTTCAGCGCTTCGAGGATGGTCTTTTTGGGCAGGATCTCTGCAGCCATGGCGGCGGAGTGGGTCATGCCGGAGCATCCGATGGTTTCAACGAGGGCTTCCTGGATGATGCCCTGTTTGATGTTGAGCGTAAGTTTGCAGGTACCCTGCTGGGGTGCGCACCAGCCGACGCCGTGCGTCAGTCCGGAAATGTCTTTGATTTCTTTTGCCTGAACCCATTTACCTTCTTCGGGGATAGGAGCGGGGCCGTGGTTGGGGCCCTTGGCAACGCAAATCATCTCTTCAACTTCGCGTGAATATTGCATATACTTCCTCCGATAAAATTTTGTCCGTACCATTTGTCGGTCTAACCATGAGAAATTATACCACAAGCGCAAAAAATTTTCAATGCTTTGCAACGAATATTGCCGCAACTTTAAAAAATTTTTCTGAAAAATCAACAAAAACGTCCGTAGTCTTTACAAATTTTTTCGGATATGTTACAATAAAAAGAACAATAATCATGTTATCGGAGCAAAAAAATGGCTAAAAACGTAATGGACACTCTCAGGGAGAGGGGCTTTATCAAACAGACGGTTTTTGAAGAGGATCTGTACAAGCTGCTCGGCAGCGAGAGCGTGCCCTTTTATATCGGGTTCGATCCCACGGCGGACAGCCTGCACGTGGGGCATTTCATGCAGCTGATCGCCATGAAGCATATGCAGATGGCGGGGCATAAACCCATCGTGCTCATCGGCGGCGGCACGGGCATGATCGGCGATCCTTCGGGCAGGACGGATATGCGTTCGATGATGACGCGCGAAACGGTGGATTATCACTGCGAATGCTTCCGCAAGCAGATGGCGCGCTTTATCGACTTTGAAGGGGAAAACGGCGCCATTATGGTCAACAATGCCGACTGGCTCGCCAAACTCAATTATATCGATTTCCTGCGCGACATCGGCGTGCATTTCTCCGTCAATAAAATGCTGACGGCGGAATGCTTCAAATCCCGTTACGAGCGCGGCCTTTCCTTCCTGGAATTCAACTATATGCTCATGCAGGCGTACGACTTCCTGGTCCTGTTCCAGAAATACGGCTGCCGTCTCGAACTGGGCGGCGACGACCAGTGGAGCAACATCCTGGCGGGGGCGGACCTCATCCGCCGCAAGGAACAGCAGCCCGCGTTTGCCATGACGTTCACCCTGCTCACCACTTCGGACGGACGCAAGATGGGCAAGACGGCGAAAGGGGCGGTCTGGCTGGACGAGAACAAGACCACGCCTTACGAATTTTACCAGTACTGGCGCAACACGGACGACGCGGACGTGGAAAAGTGCTTAAAGCTTCTCACCTTCCTGCCGCTGGAGCAGATCTCCGAACTCTGTGCGCACAAGGACGAGCGCATCAATGCCGCAAAGGAAACGCTCGCTTACGAGCTGACAAAGATGGTCCACGGCGAGGAAAAGGCGAACGCCGCGCAGGCGCAGGCGAAAGCCGCCTTCGGCGGAGACGCCGCAAATATGCCCACGGTGCAGATCCCTGCGGATACCGCAACGGTGGCGGACGTGCTGGTGGCGGCCAATGCCGCAAAGTCCAAGAGCGAAGCGCGCAGGCTCATCGAGGGGGGCGGCGTAAAGGTGGACGAGGAAAAAATTGAGGACGTCAACGCTCCCGTTCCCGAATCTGCAAAGGCGAACGGCTCCTTTGTCCTGCATAAGGGCAAAAAGGTACACATCAAAGTCGTCCTTCAATGAGTTATCTCAGCGTCTTTTCTCCATGCACCTATGAAAAGGTGATCGAGCGTTCCCGCTTTATTGCCAACTGTGCCCACGCGGAGAGCGAGGAGCAGGCGCGCGCGTTTATTGCGGGCATCCGCGCCGAGCATTCGCTCGCCACGCACAACTGCTTTGCCTTTGTCGCGGACAGGAAGGGGAACCTTCTGCGCTTTTCGGACGACGGCGAACCGCAGGGAACGGCGGGAATGCCCATGCTGGAAGTGCTGAAAAATAAAAAGCTGTTTGAAACGGTGGCGGTAGTCACCCGCTATTTCGGCGGCATCAAACTGGGGGCGGGCGGACTTGTCCGCGCCTATGCGGGGACGGTGTCCGAAGCGCTGGCGCAGGCAGACATCCGCGAATATACGCCCTGCCGCGAACTCATGCTCACCGTCGCGTACGAAAATTTCGACGCGCTGAAAAAATTCCTTTCTTCGCACGAGTGTACCGTAAAAGATACCGATTACGCGGAAAAGGTGTGCGTTCTTGCCGCCGTCAAGGCGGAAAACGCGCCCGCTTTTGCTGCGGCGCTCACCGACCATATGGCGGGCCGCGTCGCCGTGGAGGAAGGGGAGGAATACCTCTTTCCCTTTCCGTTGACGGAGAAAACAGAGAGATGAAAAAAGTAAAAGTCCGCTGTTACAAGTGCGGCAGCGAATTTGAAACCAACGAGGGCGTTCGTTCGGATATTTGCCCTACGTGTATGTCTTTTATCGACATTTCCCGCGCTCTCGGGGCGGACGGACAGGCCGCAAAGGCGCAGCCTATTGCCAAAGATCCGCCGAAAGAAGAGCTGCACGGCGTGCAGGAAGAGAGCGCCGCCCCGCAGGAAAAGGCGGAGGAAACGGCGCCCGTAAAAGAAGCGGAAAACGGCGGCTTAATGCACGCAGAACAGCTTCTGGAAGCGGGGATCTGGAGCGCCGCGCGCAGCGAATTTGAAGAATCCCTTTCGGAAGGGGAGAGCTGGCAGGCGCATTGGGGGATCGTCCGCGCGGCGACGCGCGAACTGACCGATCTTTCCGTTTTCCCGTCTGTGAAAAAACACGCGGAAGCGGCGTTTGCTAAAATGCCCGCGCAGGAACGCCGTGTATTGGGCGCAAGGTATGTTCCGCCTCTCAGCGAACAGCGCCGCCGCACGGCACAGGCCATCAAAGACATGGAAAAGGCGCCGCCCCCGCCGCGGGAACTGCAGCAAAAAAAACAGAAGTCCGGTCTTTTTTATACGGGCAGCGCCGTCTTTTTTATCATTCTCTTTATTGCAGACTTGCTTTTGGAGTTTTCCGGTGGAAATGTCGGGTTGAACGTAGCGGGCGGAATTATTATTTTACTCGACATCGTTTTGCTTGTCTTGCTCATCGTTTTCGGCGTCAGGAGACTTCTTAAGGGTCAGCGCGCAAAACGTGCAATGCAGGCGGTGGAGGATACCCAAAAGGAAAAGCATGAAGCGGAACTGAAAAAGCTGCGCGAACGGCTGGACTGCATTGATACTCTGTGCGGGTATCTCAAATATTGAGCATCATCGGGAAATCGCATTGAGTCAATCTATATTATCCGATTTATAAATTATTTACAAATGCGGATAAATGTGATATAATACGAAAAAAACGAAGGGGGATCCCCTCCGCGTAAAAGAAGGGTAAACGTATGAAATTTATTCAGGCAAAAACTTTGAAGGCGAAACCCACGGACGAGAGCAAGCTGGGGTTCGGTAAGATCTTTACCGACTATATGCTGACCATGCGCTACAAAAACGGCGCGTGGCAGGAAATGCAGATCGAGCCGTACGGCCCCGTCGAGTTCGACCTCGCCACCACGGTGTTCCATTATGCGCAGGGCATTTTTGAAGGGCTGAAAGCTTTCCGCAACGACAAGGGCGAGATCCGCGTATTCCGCCCCGAAGAAAACTTCAAGCGCATGAACCGTTCGGCGGAGCGTATGTGCATTCCGCAGATCGATGAAAAGGCGGTCCTGGAAGGACTTTTCGAGCTTTTGAAAGTGGAAAAGGACTGGATCCCCACCGCGCCCGGCACGGCGCTGTATATCCGCCCCAGCATCATCGCCACCAACGTGGCGCTGGGCGTACACGCGGGTTCGGAGTATTTGTTCTTCATCATTCTTTCCCCCGTCGGCAGCTACTATGCGCACGGGCTCACCCCCACGCGCCTTCTGGTGGAGGACTACTACACCCGCGCTACCGTGGGCGGCACGGGCGAAGCGAAGTGCATCGCCAACTATGCCGTCAGCCTGAAAGCGGGCGAAGAGGCGGAAAAGAAAGGGTTCGACCAGGTGCTCTGGCTGGACGCCAGCGAAAAGAAATATGTGGAAGAAGTGGGCTCCATGAATATGTTCTTCGTCATTGACGGGGAAGTGGTCACGCCCCAGCTCGTCGGCTCCATTCTCCCCGGGATCACGCGCAAGAGCAGCATCGAACTTCTCAAAGCGCACGGCTACCGCGTCAGTGAGCGCCGCGTGTCCATCGACGAAGTGATCGCCGCACAGCAGGCGGGAAAGCTGGACGAAGCGTTCGGCACGGGTACCGCGGCAGTCATTTCTCCCGTCGGCATGATGGAGTACAAGGGCAAGGACTACGTCGTAAACAACGGCGAGATGGGCAAGATCACCAAATGGCTGTACGATACCATCACGGGCATTCAGACGGGCAGACTGGAAGATAAATACGGCTGGGTAGTAAAACTCTGATGTTTTTCGATAAACTGTTTAAGAAAAAGCCAAACGAAAAAGCCATCCGAAAATTCTGGGCGGAATTTGAATCGCGCGCAGACCTGTTTGCGGACATTCTGCAAAAGGAAGAGGAGGACGGCGAAGATTTTCTCTGGATGGAAGGGATGGTGCGCAAGTCTTTAAAGCTGTGCGTGCTGGATTCCTCCGTCGGATTTGCATTCCATTTCGAGCGCAACCGCGATCCCGTACGTCTCGTCTTTTCCACGAAAGGCGACGACTATCTTCGCGCCGTCGGGGAGAAACTGACGGAGTATTATCCGCAGTCCCTTTCCGATAAAATTCAGTTTGCCGTGGAAGAATAACGTCTTTTTTCCGCACCCGATCGGGTGCGGAATTTTCACAAAACGGGGGTACGTATGGCAGAAATCACGTCGATCGTGCAGCAAAAAAAGGATAAGGAACGCGTCAGCGTGTATGTGGACGGCAGGTTTTACTGCGGCATGATGCTGGAAACGGTCATCCGCTGCCGCCTGAAAGAGGGGATGCAGATCGATTGCGAAAAGCTGGACGAGATCCAGTTTGAAAACGAAAAATCGCAGGCGCTGGACAAGGCGATCACCCACCTTTCCGCTACCATGAAAACGCAGAAGCAGATGCTCGATTTTCTCAAAAAGAAAGGGTATGCGGACGCCGTGTGCGAGTATGTATTGGAAAAACTGCGCGAATACAGGTTTGTGGACGACAGGGAATACTGCACACAGTTTGTGGAAACGGCGGGCAAAAATTACGGCTCTCTGCGCATTGCGCAGGAGCTGAAAAAGCGCGGCGCACAGGAAGAGGACATCGACGCGGCGCTTTCCGAGCGCACGGGCGAATCGGAAGCGGCGGAAAAGGCGGTGCGCAAGTACATGAAAAACAAGGAATTTACGCGGGAAAACCTGTCCAAGGCATTTCGCAATCTGCTTTCCAAGGGGTTCGATTACGAAACGGCGAAAGAGGCGCTCGCCTCGCTCGGCGCGGACGAAGAAGATTAAAGGGGAGGGAAAAGTATGCAAAAGGTGCTCACCTGCGCGCAGATGCGCGCGGCGGACGAATACACCATCCGCACGCTGGGCGTCGCTTCTCAGGAACTGATGGAGCGCGCGGGCGCGGCGATCGCCGAGGAGGCGGAAACCCTGCTTTCCTCCTGCGGCGGGAAAAAGGTGCTCGCCGTCTGCGGCGGCGGCAACAACGGCGGAGACGGCTGGTGCGCGGCGCGGCTGCTGCTCGAAAAGGGCTACGACGTCAGCGTGTTTTCCCTTTCCAAGGAGTTTTCTCCCGACTGCGCCGCGCAGAGAGAAAAATTTACGGGCGAACAGGTGCAGACCTTTTTGCCGGACGCGGACGTCATCATAGACGCCATTTTCGGGACGGGCTTTCACGGCGAACCGCAGGGGGAGTTTGCGGAGGCCATCCGCAAAATCAACCAAAGCGGCGCCAAGGTCATATCTGCGGACATTCCCAGCGGTCTGAACGGGGATTCGGGGATGTGCAGTCTCTGCGTCCGCGCGGACGTCACGGTTGCCGTGGGCGAGCTGAAAGCAGGCCTTTTGCTTGCAAACGGGGCGGACGTATGCGGAAAAATCGTGCGAAAGGACATCGGGATCCGGACAGGGGAGGAGGCAATGTGGCGCACGCAGGCGCAGGACTTTGCGCCCCTGTTCCCTCCGCGCAGAAAAAACAGCAATAAGGGGAATTTCGGCAAGGCGGTGATCCTTGCGGGCAGTCTGCGCTATTCGGGCGCGCCCCTGCTTTCCGCCGCGGCGGCCCTGCGCACGGGGTGCGGCTATACCTGCCTCGCCCTTCCCGAGGAACTCTTTTCCGCCTGCATCGGAAAATTTCCCGAGGCCATCCTCACCCGCGCGCCCTCCGAAAAGGGCAGCCTGCGCTGCGACGAGCCTTTCCTGCGCTCGCTCATGGCGGGGGCGGACTGCATTGCCGTCGGCATGGGTTGCGGCGTTTCGGACGGGGTGTACGATATTCTCTGCTTCTTATTGCGCGAGTACAGGGGCGTTCTGCTCATCGATGCGGACGGAATCAACTCTCTTGCGGCGTACGGCGTGCAGGTTTTGGAAAACGCGGCCTGCAAGGTGATCCTCACTCCCCATCCCAAGGAATTTTCCCGCCTGTCCGACTGCGATTTTTCCGAGGTCCTCGAAAACGGAGTCTCCCTCGCGCAGGCCTTTGCAAAAGAGTACGGCTGTACGGTATTGCTGAAAGGCAACACTTCCGTCATCACGGACGGGAAAGAGATCCTGCTGAATACGGAAGGCACGCCCGCGCTTGCCAAGGGCGGCAGCGGGGACGTGCTTTCGGGGATCATCGCGGCGATCGCGGCGCGCGGCGTCAGCCCGCTGCAGGCGGCGGCGTGCGGAGCTTTTCTTCTGGGCAGGGCGGGGGAATACGCCGCCCGCGAAAAGGGGGAATATTCCGTGATCGGCACGGACGTCGCGGAAAAACTTCCGCAGGCGATCCTCTCTTTACAGGTATAAAGCTTTGCTTTCGCGGCAATACTAAGTGACGGAAACCCGTTCTTCTTACATATACTGACAGGGGAGGGGTATTCCGAAAGACAAAGCGAGGTCGCGAGCATGGAAATTCATAGGGGAGAACTGTATTACGCAGACCTGAGCCCCGTTGTGGGCAGTGAACAGGGCGGGGTCCGTCCCGTGCTGGTGGTACAAAACGACGTGGGCAACAAGTACTCTCCCACCGTCATTGCGGCGGCGGTGACAAGCAAGCTTACAAAGGCAAAATTGCCCACGCACATTGAAATTTCGGGCAAAACTTTCGGGTTGCAGCGGGATTCTGTCATCCTTCTCGAACAGATCCGCACGCTCGACAAGCGAAGATTGAAAGAACGCATCGGCGTTCTGCCCGTTTCCACCATGCGTCGGGTAGACGGGGCTCTTCTGATCAGTCTCGGCTGTTCAGCGCAGCATACGGCGATCAATTAAACGACAAAGAGCGCGGCTTGTGCCGCGCTCTTTTTTACAGAAATCTGTTCTGTTCGGGGGAGTAGGTATAGCCGATCTGCGCAAGTTTTTCGCAGATCTCCCGTTCGTCGGCGTCCAGGTCGTCGCACAGAGCGTGCAGATTCGGGTAGACGTCGCGCAGTTTCATGTTGACAAAGCTTAAAAGCATGACAGGGTCTTGCGGTATCATACAGATCTCCTTTTTATTCTTTTCCGCGGTAGCGGCGTTTGAGTACAAAGACGGTGAGAAATACAAACAGTATTGTCAGGAGCGCCAGCGCCGCCAGACTGATCAGCGGGGAATATCCGAACATCGCACGGTGAAAAATTTCGGCGGGCAGCCAGCCGTTCAGGCCGCAGACGTTGCCGAACACGGCAATGCCCCAGGCGGAAGGGGTGATGTATTTTATGTATCCCGCCGCTCCGTCCAGCACAAGCACTCCGTCCGAAAACACGACCTGCATAATGATGATCAGCAGGACGGGCAGGATGGCGCTCTCCGATTTTTTGAGCAGGGCGGAGAGGAAGAGCCCAATCGCCGTCACGGAAAGGTTGGTGAGGATGAGCGCGGCGAGGCAGAGCAAAAAGTCGGGGACGGGTGCGGAAAAATTGAACGGACTGTACAGGGCGGTCCCGAAAAGGAGCACGCTGCACTGCACGATCCCGACGAGCGCAAGGACGCAGAATTTGGAGAGCGCGTAGGCGGAGACGTCCAGTCCGCCGAACACTTCCCGAGAAAGGACGTCGCGTTCCTTGCAGATCTCGCGGTAGCTGTTGAGGATCCCCATCATGGCGGACATCATCACCAGGATAAAGACGGTGATGTTTGCCTGGGATACATCTTTGGCGGTGAAGGCGTCCGAACGGCAGGCAATGGCGAGGATAAAGAGCATGACGGGCGCTTCGAGCAGGAGGGGCAAAAGCTGCCCCGCGTTGGTAAAGATCTGGCGCAGATAGCGGGAAACGAGCACGCGGAAGTGCATCATGTTCATGCGCGCGGAGCGGGAACGGAATTTTTTCATCTTTCTTCCTCCTGCGGCAAATCTTTTTTGCGGGTTTCCTTAAGATTTTTGGGCGGTTTCTCCCACGCCTTCTCTTCGCTGTACTCTTCGGGCAGCTGGATACTGCTTTTGCCGTACAGCTCGGAAAATTCGCGGAAGAGTGCCTTGTATTCTTCCGTGCTCCTGTACTTTGCGGCAAAGCGTTCGCTCGTTTCCTCTTCGCCCAAAGCTGCGAAAATGCGCGAGTAGGAGCGCCTGTTGAACCAGCGGAAGGCGCCCGAAATGTTTCCGTAATAGCAGAGTCGTCCGCCCCTGCCCAGAAAGGCGACTTTGTCGCATTTGTCCAGGTTGTCCATGGCGTGCGTGATGATGACGATGGTGCGCCCCTTGCGCGACAGATCGCGCAAAAGTTCCATCATTTCCAGGTCGAGGTCGGGGGAAAGCCCGCTGGTGGGTTCGTCCAAAAAGATGACTTTGGGGTCGGAAAGCAGTTCCATGGCAATGGAAACGCGCTTTTTCTGTCCGCCCGAAAGGGCGGAAATGCGCAGCTTTTCCTTTCCTTCCAGCCGCACGTCCGCAAGCGCTTCCTTGACGCGTCGGAGGATCTCTTCTTTGGAAAGATCTGCGCGCGTGCGCAACTGCGCCGTGTAGTACAGCGCCTTTTCCACGGTCAGATCGTCGTGCATGATGTCCCGCTGCGGCACGTACCCGATCACGCTCTTGTACGAGTTCATGTTCTCGTAATAATCGTTGGTGTCGTAGTAGATCTTGCCGCTCGTGGCAGGGCGCATTCCGTTGATGCAGTCGAGGGTGGTGGATTTTCCCGCGCCGCTCCCGCCCACGATCGCCGTAAATTCTCCCGCGGCGATGCGCATGGAAACGTGCGTCACAAGCGAGATCTTGCCCCGCCTGTTTTTATCGGAAACTTCCTTGCAGATGTCCGCCGCGTCGATCTGAATGCCCGCCGCGGAGGTGGAACAGAGCAGTTTGTTTTTGTAAAAGGTGTATGCCGCCCCGGGGATGGAAATGCGGTCGTAATCGCACAGTTTGCACCGCTTGATCTTTCGGTTGTTTATGTAAGTGCCGCGCAGGCTGTGCGCGTCTTCGATAAAGCAGTCCTTTCCGTCAAACACGATAAAGCAGTGCCGCTCGGAAACGAGCGGATTGCTGACGAGGATGTCGCTCTTGCTCCCGCTGCCGATGGTGGTCACCGTCTTTTGGGTGAGGTCGAACGCGGAAGCGTTCTTTTGCGGACGGATCTGCCTGACGAGGGAGATCTCCGCGATCGCACCCTCCTTTTTTTCTCCCTTTTTGCGCAGGGTCAGCGTCCCGTCCAGGCGCACAAGGGGCTTTTTGAAGGGCTTTTTCCCCAAAAGCAGCTGGCATTTTCCTTCCTCGGAGGTGAGATCCTCGGCGTACCATACGCCGTTTCTGAGCAGAAGTTTCGCCTGCTCTCCCTGTACGTACGGCGAACGGATGCAGATGTCTGCGCCGCGTTTGCTGCCGATGGTCAGCTGCGTGCGCTCCTCGCTGTCGATGAAGCGGAAGAGGTCTCCCTCCCGTATTTTGAGGACAATGTTTTTCATGGGCAGTATTATAACACAGAAAGGGTGTTCCTGCAAATCTTTTCTCAAAAACTTCGCGCAAAAGCCCGCAATTTGTTGACGGTTTTTTCAACGTGAGTATAATAATATTGTCACGCGGAAGTTTCGCAGAGTACAGGAAGGTGATCGGGTTGGAAGAGATCAAAACCCCCTCGGCGGGGAAAAGGTTTTTATGGACGGCAGGGCACATCCTGCGCGGCAATGTGGTGCTGGTCATCGCCCTGATCGCGGCGGCCGTCACCTGTTTTTTCGTTCCGTTCGATGAGGAATATCTCGGCTACTTCGACCTGCGCACGCTGTCCTGTCTGTTCTGTACGCTGGCGGTGGTGGCGGCGCTGAAAAACATCAAGTTTTTCGTGTGGCTGGCAGACGTCATCGTGCGGCGGTTCAAAAATATGCGCAACATCGTGCTGGCGCTGGTGTTCGTCACCTATTTCGGCTCGATGATCATGGCAAACGACATGGCGCTGGTCACCTTTCTGCCCCTCGGGTGGTTCGTGCTCGAATCGTGCGGAAACAAAAAGCTAGCCGCGTTTACCTTTATCATGCAGAACATCGCCGCCAACCTGGGCGGAATGCTCACTCCCTTCGGAAACCCGCAGAATCTGTACCTCTATTCCTATTACGAGATCCCCACGGCGCAGTTTTTTGCCATTATGGCAATCCCGTTTGCCGTCGCGTTCGTGCTGATCTTAGGGGTATGCCTCACCGTCAAACCAGAACCCGCGGCAGTTTCCGCGCGCCCGCGCAAGGCGCCGCCCCTGTGGCGCAGCATCGTTTACGGACTTTTATTTGTGCTGTCCGTGCTCATCGTGTTCCGCGTCTTTCCCTATTATTGGGGATTGCTCGCCGTCGTCGTGGCGCTCCTCGTGCTGGATTTCAAAGCGGTTTTACACGTGGATTACGGCCTGCTCCTCACGTTCTGCGCCTTTTTTGTCTTTTCTGGCAACCTTGCCCGCATCCCGCAGGTAGAGGACTTCCTCGGCTGGCTGGTCGCGCTCGATCCGCTCGCGTTCGGAACGCTCTCCTGCCAGATCATCTCCAACGTTCCCTCGGCAGTCCTTCTGTCCCGCTTCACGCAGGATTATCTGCGGCTGCTCATCGCCGTCAACATCGGCGGGTTGGGTACGCCCATCGCCTCGCTGGCAAGCCTCATCACTCTGAATAATTACCGCCGCTTCTGCCCCGGAGATACAAAGCGCTATATTCTGCTCTTTCTCGCGCTCAATTTCTCTTTCCTCGCCATCCTGCTCGGCTCGGGGTATTTGACGACATTCCTTCTCGGCTGAAAAAAGGGGACCGCAACGCGGCCCTTTTTTTGTGTAGGTTTACAGAAAATTGTCCTGCGCGGCGGGGCGGCATTTGACGTTTAATCAACAAATGTATAAAATAGTAGCAAGGGGAAAATTTGTTTTCTCCTTCCTTTTTTGTTTGCTTGGAAAATATTTCCTGAAAAGGAAAAATTGTCAGAAAATTTATCAGGTTAAAAGTTAGTAGGAAAAGGAAAAGAAACCTCATAAAAAAGTCAATATATGAAATAAACTGTGCGTTGATTGATAAGAAAAAGGGAAAAAGAACGCTTATAATGGTTTTGTAAGATGGCAGAACAGTTTTTGTCTGTATGTCTGCAAGGCTCTGAAACAGGGACAAAAAACGGATCCGTTTTTTGTTGGTGATCACCAACAAAAACACCTGTTATCAGCCTTTTGCGGCGCGGCAAACGGGTAGCATGGAGTGAGAAAGTATGCAGGGGAATCCCGGCAGACTTGCAGACAGGAAAAGGAGTTCTGGCTTCAATGGTTCGGGGGAAGAAAAGGCCGCAGGGAAAACGGCCAGCTCTTTTGTCCGAACGGAAAAGGAGGGTAAAATGAAAAAAATTTTGGCGGTTCTGGCAGTCTCCTGCACGGTAATGCTGTTTGCGGCTTGTCAGGACAAAACCTATGATGTCACGTTCATGGTGGACGGCGCCCAATACGGCGAAACGCTGACCGTGAAAGAGGGCGAAACGGTCACGCTTCCCGCGGCTCCCCAAAAAGAGGGATACCGTTTTATCGACTGGTACGAGGCCGATGCAGAGGAAGCGTTTGACGATGCGGCGGCGGTCAGCCGCGATTACACTCTTTCCGCAAAGTTTGAGGAAAATGTTTACACGCTGTCTTTCGACGGCGGCGATGCGGAAGGGGAAATGTCCTCTGTGGAACTTACTTATACGCAGGAATATACCCTTCCTGCCTGCACTTACGAGTGGACAGACCACGCGTTTGTCGGCTGGGCATTGGACGCGGACGGCGAAATGACCTATGCGGACGGCGCCAAAGTCAGCAAACTGACGGCGGAGCACGAGGCGGAAGTCACGCTGTACGCCGTGTGGAGCGAGCAGTATTACACCGTATCCTTTGACGGCGGCGACGGATTGGGTTCGATGCAGTCCGTCAAGGTCCCGATGAGCGGAAAAGTCTCTCTTCCCGCAAACGCCTTTGTAAAAGAGGGCTGGCATTTTGCGGGCTGGGCGACGCAGGAAAACGGCGAAGCCGTCTATACGGACGGGGACGAAATTTCCGCCCTTACGCAGACCGTGGGCGGCAGCGTGACGCTGTACGCCGTATGGGAAGAAGACTATTACCTTGTCCGCTACAATGCCAACGGCGGGGAAGGCACGATGGCGGAGCAGAAGGTCAAACTCAGCGAGACGGCTGCGCTTACCGCCAACGCATTCACCAAAGAAGGCTATACCTTTGTCGGCTGGGCAACGTCTGCGGACGGGGAAGCCGTCTATGACGACGCGGAACAGGTCACCGCTCTCGCATCGCAGAACGGCGCCGTCGTCGAGCTGTATGCCGTCTGGCGCGGCGCTCCCGAAACGTACACCGTTGTGACAAAAATCCAACAGGCGGACGGCAGCTTTACCGAGACCAGCGAGCTGAAGGACAGCTATTTCGGCGAGACGGTTTCTGCAACGGCGGAGGAAAAGACGGGTTACGAATCTCAGATCCTCAACAACAACGCCGTCCTGGACGGCGGAAACGATACGGTCATCACCATCGAGTACACGCTCAAAGAGTACACGGTGACGGTGACGGGCGTGTACGGGACCAAGAAGTTTGAAGCGGCAAAGCAGACGTTTACCTATCTCACGGAAACGTTTGCGGCAGACGTTTCAAAAATCGTCGAGGTGGACGGCGCTTCGTACAAGTTTGTCTCTTCCGAGGACAGCCTGACCGTTGAAAAGAACACGGCGGAAAACATTTTCATCGAAGCGAAATACGCCATCGGCGTTTCCACGGCGGAAGAGTTTGCCGACGTGTACAACAACAAGCACACGCTGGATCTGTTCCTGGAAAACGACATCGACTTTACCGAATATTTCAAGACGCATTCCTTCTCGGGCGATACGCCGTATTTCTTCTGCAACTGGAACGATTTTACGGGTACGCTGGACGGAAACGGGCATAGCCTGACGGGACTGACCCGCGGCATCAACGGCGACGGGACCTATACATACAACAGGCATTACGGCTTCTTCGGCGGCATGGCGGGCACCTTCAAAAACGTGTATATCCAGATGGAACTCGCCGTCAATGCGGGCGAAGGGGGCGGATTCACCAACGGCGCCATCATTCAGACGCTGAAAGGAACGCTGGAAAACTGCATTTTTGACGTCACGCTCCATTACTACATCGATTGGGGCGCATGGGATTGCGGGTTGTTCGATTCCGTAGAGAATACCGCCGTCGTGCGCGACTGCGTGTTTATCGTCAACAATCATACGCCCGGAGCGCTGTTTGCGCGCAATCAGGCGGACTTCACGGTCGAAAACGTGGCGTTTATAGGAAATTATAACATTGAAGCGGAAAATCTTCTGCGCGGAACGTCGGACGGAAAGCCCCATTCCAAGATGAAAGATCTGTACGTATTCACCTCTATGGAACAGGCTGTGCAGGGCGTCGGATACGCTCTGAAAGCGGATTACGCTCAGGGCAGCGTGGTCTGCAACAGAAGTATCTGGGAGGACAACACCTCCAAACTTTCCGAGCTGTTTGCAGGGATGAACGATGTTTTTGACGCGTCCTACACGGTCGTCACAAAGACGGAAACTTCGGAAGGCGTGTATGAAGAGAGCAGCCGCATCGAAGAGGGCGCGCTGTTCACGATGGCAGCCGTTACGGCGGAAGAGAAAGAGGGCTTTGTCTGCACGGTCTCGGGGGACAACGTTCTCATCGACGGAAACAGGCAGATCACTATTACCGTTCAGTATTCTTATCCCCGCTATACGGCAACGCTGACGGGCGTCAGCGGAAACGGCGAATTCGAGATCGAAAGTAAAGTCTTTATGGAAAAGACCGAGGGCTTTACGATGCAATTCCCCGAAGAAGTGACGGTAAACGGCGTAACGTATCTCCTCGTCTCCGTCACCGATCAGCCCGAAGTTCCCGCAAACGCCGCGCAGAATATGCAGTTCAGGGCGGAATATAAAGTGGAAGTTTCCACGGCGGAAGAGCTTGTCAACGCGATGAAAAACGCACCGCAGGCAAACATCGTCCTGGTCAACGACATCGACCTGGCCGATTACCTCGCCGCAAATCCCTGGAACAGCAGGGACACTTCCGAAAACGGCGCGTTCTTCAACGTTCCCTTCTCCGGCGTTCTGGACGGACAGGGATATTCCGTGACCAACCTCATCTCCACGGCAGGGCTGGTCGACCGCTACCTGAATACGGTATTTCGTGAGATCTCCGAAAAGGGTATCGTGAAAAACCTGCACATCCAGGCGTACCTCGGCCTGTCGGCGGGCGGGGAAGGCGCAAGGATGGGCTTGTTCATCGGCAACCTCTACGGAACGGTGGAAAACTGCTTCTTTGAGATCCATGCGGAATACAACGTCGACTGGTATATGTACGGCGCGGCTCCCATTTACAACCTGGGCGAAAAGGCCGCCGTGCGCAACACGGTGTTCTACATTCCCAACACGAACGGCCTGCGCATGATCTGCTCCACGGGATGGGGACAGGCGTTTGAAGGGTACGGCGTGTTTGACAAAGTGGCGTTTGTGTACGGAAATTCGGACGTCACCAACTCTCTGCCTACGCTGTACAATCCGAACATCACCAACATTTATATCATCAGGGCGGACAAATCCGCAGGCGAATTCAACGATGCAAAGGCGCTCAATTCCGAAAGCTACAAGGCGGCGGAAACGGGCGAAAAGAACAGCAAGGATTATTGGGACGCCACGACCTTCGAGGCGATCACGGCCGCAATGGACGGCTTCACGTTCGCGGCGAACAAGCTGATGTTCGGTGAAAAAGTTATTGCCGACTACGACGGGGTGAATGAGGTCTCCAACGCGTACGATTTCGTCACTTCCGTGCGCAATCATCCCGCAGGTTCTTTCAAGCTGACGCAGGACATCGACATGAACGATTATCTGCAGGCGTATCCCTGGAACTGGACGGACGTGAGGGCGTTCTTCGATGCTTCTTTCTCGGGCACGCTGGACGGGCAGGGACATTCCGTGCTGAACTTCACTTCCACCGCGGGGCTCATCAACCGTTGGGAAAATGCCGTGTTCCGCGAGATCACGGAAGAAGGCGTCATCAAAAACGTGCATCTGCAGGTTTCCCTCGGCGTGACCGCGTTTGAAGGACAGGACAGGGCCATTCTTTTCGGGAATATGTACGGCACGATCGAGAATTGTTTCTTTGAGATCGACGTGCAGACAGACAGCTCGTGGGGGATGTACGGTGCGTCCGTGTTCTATCGCCTTGCGGAAACGTCCTCTGTGAAAAATACGGTGTTCTACATTCCCAATTCGTCGGATTTCCGCCTCATGTGCGCCAATACGGGCACGGATGCGCTGGGAACGTTTGAAAACGTGACGTATGTCTGCGGCGGATTCAATATGCCCGGATTGCTTCCCAACCAGGTCAACCCGAACATTTCGGGGATCAACCTGATCAAGGTGGACGAAACGGCGGGAACGTTCAGCGAAGTCAAGACGCTGAAAGCGGACTATGCGACGGGCAGCACCGTAAACGACGCTTCCCTGTGGGAAGACAGCACGTTCGACGCGGTCAATGCTGCGATGAGCGGGTTCACGTTCAGTGCAGATAAGATCCTGTTCGGCGAAACTGTCATCCGCGATTATTCTGCCGCACAGGCATAAAAGTAAAGATCGCCGCCGCAGCGCTCTGCGCATTGCGGCGGCGGATAGGATAATACTGCAAATCTTTGCAAAGACGAGGTTTTTATGAAAAAAACATTGTGCATCCTTTTAACTCTTGTATTGCTGGCCGTCACCTGCGCCTGCAAACCGCCCAGGATCAACGAAAATGTTGCCGATCCGAATAAAACGCCGCTCTATGTTGCCATCGGCGACAACGGCGTCGGCACGGAATTTTTGTACAATCTGGAAAAGGCGTACGAAGCGTATAATCCCGAAGTGGACGTCGTCATCAACCAGCGTGACTCCGAGCTTTCCAACGGCCTCGAGTATATCAAGACCGCCACGGAAGACATCATTTACGTCAACAGCGAGTTCACCTTCACGCAGTATGGAAATTATGTGCTCGACCTCACGGATATGACCGCTTCCAAGGCGTACGACGAAAACGGCGCCTATGTCGGCATGGGCAACGGCACAAAGTCCCTGCAGGACAAAATGATGTACTACGAAAACGGATTCAACCTCGTCAACCAAGGGACGAAAGAAGATCCCAGATTCCTCGGCCTGCCCTGGTTCAGCGCCATTTACGGGCTGTGGTACGACATGGATCTGTTCGACACGGAAAATCTGTACGATCTTCCCGAATACACGGGCTTTGACGGCGTGGCAAACACGGGCGACGAGTATTTCGGGCCGGACGGAAAGGAAGGAACGTACGACGACGGACTTCCCGCAACCTGGGAGGACATGAAAGCTCTCCTGCAGGTGATGAAGGAAAAGGGGATTGTACCCTTTACTTTTTCGGGAATGCACTCCTGGATGCGCAATTTCTGGCTGGACGTCATCCTCATGAACTATGAGGGCATGAACGACTATACTCTCTGTTACACGTTCGACGGCACCGATTCCGATTTCGGCGAGATCAACGCGGACAACGGGTATCTTCTCAAACAGCAGGAGGGCAAAAAGGCGACGCTGATGGTGGCGGAAAAGATCGCCAAAGACAAACTGTACAGCACGCCTTCCCTCTATACGACGCAGACGCACCTGCAGGCGCAGATCGATTTTCTGAGAAGTACGACGACGGACAGCCCCGGGGCTTTTCTCATCGACGGCAGCTGGTGGGAATATGAAGCGAACGACGAGTTTGAGAGAATGGAAAATATCAGCAAAGAATTTGCCCGCGGCACCCGCAGGTTCGGATATTTCCCCATTCCCCGCTTTGTCGGAACGGAAGGGCTGAAAGACCAGATCAATACTCAGCAGTATATCAACAGCATTTCCAACTTCATGATCGCCGCCAACGCAAAGACGAAGGTCAAGGACGTCGTGGAAGACTTCCTTCTGTTCTCCCATTCGGAAGAGAATCTCATCAATTTTACCAAGACGACCAACCTGTTCTGCCTGTACGAGTACGACATGAGCAACGACCTCGACAGCCTCACGCCGCTGGCGCAGAGCGTGTACGATCTGATGCGGGATGAAAACGTTGTCATCTATTTCTCGGGGAAGGACGCCCTGACGATGAACGGTTACACCGCGACGCAGGCGCAGAACTGCCTGCGCGCGAAGAACAACACCTTCTTTGAAAACTGGGATTTCCTCACCAAAGTAGGAAACATGAACTATATGGACGCCATCCGCGATATGGCGTTTGACGAGAAAAACGAACTGACGGCAGCCACTTGGTTTGAAGGATTGGGCGAAGCCTGCTCCAAATCGACGTGGGATAAGTATTTCGGTTGATCCGATTGCCGCAGGGAAGGGGCAAAAGCGCCCCCTTCCCGGGCGGTAAAACCTGAATTATCAAAGGGGAACATTCAACATGGATGATAATGAGGAAAAGAGATCTGTAACGCAAAAGATCTTTTATCCCGTAAGCTGGCTTTTCGGGAAATGCCGAAAAGTACTCGGCGGCGCTCTTTACGATGTATCCGTGCGCATACACCAAAAGAGGGAAGAAAAGCGGGGTACAAAGCAGAAAAAGCTTTCCAGTTATAAAAAGAGCGAACTGCGTTTTTTATGGGCGATCTTCTTCTGGCCGATCGTCTGTTTTTTTGTAGGCTATGTCGCCTCCAACTTCAACTCCTTCCTGCTCGCGTTTCAGGAATACGACGTGGAGACAAACAGTTTTCACTTTATCGGCGACTTCCGCAACTTTACGCGTATTTTCAGGGAACTGAAAGTGACGCCGGGAATGTCGCTGATGGTGACAAACTCCATCATCTACTATCTGTTCACGACGGTGGTGTGCGGGGCGATCGGACTTTACGTCGCCTTTATGATCTATAAAAAAGTCCCTGCAGGCAATTTTTTTGTGGTCATTCTGTTTCTGCCCGCCATCATTTCCAACATCGTCTGGGTGCTCATCTATAAGTATTTCGTCGAGTACGGCCTGCCCCTCGTGGTAGGGGATCCCGACATGATGAGTCTCATCATGGACCCGGATACATCCTTTTTGTCCCTGCTGATGTTCGGGCTGTGGATCGGGTTCGGCGGAAACCTGCTCATCAACACGGGCGCGATGATGCGCGTTCCCAGGGATTGCCTGGAAGCGGCGAGTCTGGAGGGCTGCTCTCTTTGGAGAGAGTTCTGGACCATCACGTTCCCCGTCATTTTCCAGACGTGGGGCGTGGGCATCATCTGCGGCGTTATCACCCTGTTTTCCGGTTCGCCGTCCACCTATTCTTTCTTCGGAGCGGACGCACCGCTGGAAACGTACACCTTCGGCTACTATTTCTTCATGATCGTCGTCAACGGCAAGGACACCGAGCTCAACTATCCGTATGCCGCGGCGGCAGGTCTGATGTTTACGGCAGTGGTCGCGCCGCTCACTTACTTTGTCAAGTGGCTGTTCAGCAAGGGCCCCAACGTGGAGGTGTGACATGGCAAAAAGGATCAGACATAAAGAGCTCATCAACCAGCACCCCATTATGAAATGGACGGGGTTTGCCATTCTTCTCATCTACGCGTTTACGCTGATCTTCAGCCTGGGATGGGCTTTGCTCAGCTCTTTGAAAGAGTTTTCAGATTTTCGGGAAAACCTGTTCGGACTTCCGAAGACGTGGATGTTTTCCAACTATGCGACGGCGTTTCAAGCCCTGTACGTGCCTGCGGACGGCAGAAATTACACCCTCATCTATCTCATCATCAACTCGGTGATGTACGCGGGGCTGTACACGGTCTTCCCCGTACTTGCCAACATTGTCGTGGCATACGCCTGCGCAAAGTACAAGTCAAAACTGTGCGAGATCGTCAAGACGGTCGTCATCCTGCGCATGGTCATCCCCATCGTGGGCGGACTGGCTTCCAGCCTCACCGTCTCCAAATTCATCGGTACATACGACAATCCGCTGCTTGCGGCAATTTTTCAGTTTTCACCGCAGGGCGCACACTTCCTCATCTTCCTGGCAACCTTCCAGGGGATCTCCAACGAGTATATGGAAGCGGCCCGCATCGACGGCGCGGGGCACGCCAAGATCATGTTCTCCATCATGCTCCCGCTTGCCCGCAACACCATCATCGCCGTGGGCATCATGGTGTTCATCGGATGCTGGAATGACTGGGAAACGGCGATGGTCTGGTTCCCGTCCTATCCTACACTGGCATACGGCCTGTACCGTTTCCAGTTTTCTACGGGCAATTCCATTTCGGATATCACGCTCCAACTGACGGCATGTATCATTGCCATGATCCCTATGCTGATCATCTTCATGTTCTTTAAGGATAAGCTGGTCGGCAATATCAGTATGGGAGGTTTAAAAGGTTAATTCATGACAAAATTCATTTCAAGAAAAAAGGCGATCCTCTTTCTGGCCTGCGCATTCTTTCTCAGTATAGCCTGCCTGGTCTGTTCCTTTGCATTCAGAGGGTTTGCCGCCACGCCGAAACAGACGTCCTCGCTGTTCACGCTGCAGAGTTTTGATGCGGAGTACGGCGCGGAAAATCAGGAAGAGGGGCGCAGCGGCGTCCGCCTCGTTTCCGCAACGAGCGCAGCAAGCGCGACGTTCGACAACTATTCGGGCGTGTTCACTCTCCGACTCGGCATCGTGGGGGAGGAGGGGGAGCGCACCTTCGATACCCTGAGCTTTGAGATCAAAGACAAAGCGACAGGCAATTCCTTTACTCTTTCGTTTATCAACGATCATACGGACGGCAACGTCCGCATCACCGTCAAGGGAAGCAACACCTACGCCACGGCAACGGGACTTTCCTTCACGGAAGGGGTGTGCGGCATCCGCTTTGACGGCAGGTCCATGCAGATCTCCGTTCTGGTGGAAGACAGGGAAATCCCCGTGTTCGATTTCTCCTCTTCGGGGGACATGGCGCGCGTGTTTGCTGCCTTCACCTACGATTCCTTTGAAACGTACAGCGTGAAGATGAGCACGCTCTCTCTCAAAGAGGGCAAAACCGCGCAGCTGTACCTGTACGAACTTTCGGGCGAATCCCTCGCGGGGGAGACGCTGGAAGATACGGCAGGCGCGGAAGTCTGCGGAACGCCTTCCCTGTACAGGGGGACGTCTGGCAAAAGATACGCCCTTTCCCTGGACGGGCTGACCTCCTTCGACGTCGTGGACGGCAAGGCCGCTTTCGACGGCGAGGCAAAAGTTCTGGACGGCAACGGAAAAGAGATCGCGCTGGACAGCGCCCTCGCTTTTGTTCCCGTCTCTCCGGGCATCTATACGGCACAGTTCCGCGCCAAGGATTCCGCAGGAAACTTCGGCGGGTGGGTCTCCTTTGAATTTACCGTCACGGCGCAGGATTCTTCCGTGCAGTGGAACCTGCTTTTCCCCGTGTATGAGGGAACGGTGCCGCAGGGGACGGAAGTCATCCTTCCCTCGGCGGAAGCGGTCTCTTCCTCCGCTACCGAGTTCACGGCCGCTTTGGCGGTGATGCTGGAAGTCAAGGCACCCGACGGTTCGTCCGCGCTTTCGCAGTCCGCGGCGCAGACTTCCGTTTTCACCTTCGATCAGGCGGGAACCTATAAAGTCATCTATACCGCGACCGATTACGACGGTACGGTTTACGGTTCGGAAACTTCCGTGACCGTTGCCGCAGGCGACAAGGTCTCGCGCGAGGTGATCGCCCGCGAGTATCTGGTCAGCGAATCGCTGTATCTGCCGCAGGCAACGCAGGGAAGCAAGCAGCTTGAATCTGTTGCGATCGCTCCCGACGGGTCGCGCAGCGATTTCCCCAAGATCCTTTTGGACAGCGCGGGCGTTTGGACCATCCGCTATACGGACGGCGATGCCGTTGTCTTTGAAGAGTATATACGTGTACGCAATTCCGTGACGGAAATGTGGACGACCAAGAGCGGCGTAGACCTCACCGCAGGCGCAAAGACGCCCGATTATTACGATTTTGAAGCGTACGGCATGGAGATCGCCGCCTCCCTGACTTCGGGCGAGGCGTTCTACAACAGGGCGGTCAACCTGGACGGGCGCAGCAAGGACGACAAACTTCTCGAATTTCTCGTCACTCCCTCCAACGAGGAGCAGCTGGAGCTCGACCGTCTGGAGATCGTCATTCGCGACGCATACGATCCGAGCAACTATATCACCATCGGCTTCGAGCCGAATATGTGGGGGTACAGGCAGCTGACCACCGTGTATGTCAGCCTCTCCACGGGACAGACGAGTTCGGCGGAATTCCATATGTCCACGACGCTGTACGGCAAATTTACGGGCGGCAAGATCAGCACCGACCCCATCGTGTACGATCCCACCATCACCAAACCCTTCTCTCTGTATTGGGACGGGGAAGAAAACGCTATCTATCTCTCTCCTTCGCGCACCGACCTGAACAAGGCAATGCTGGCAGATCTGGACGATCCCGCAACCTTCGGCGTGGGCAACGAATGGAAGGGCTTTACGACGGGCGAAGCGGAGATCGGGTTCGTGTTCCGCGAGATCAACGACACGGCGCACATCATCGTCACCGAATTTGACGGCATGAAATACGGCGCAAGCAGTTTCGACGATGTCACCGCTCCCACCCTCGTCCTTTCCGAAGAGGGGCAGGGCGCGGTCGGACTTGTGGGTGCAAATTATCCCGTACCGCAGGCATACGGCATCGACACCGTGGACGGCAGGATCAACGACGTGTTCCTCAAAGTGTATTATGTGGACGGCGACCGCAAAGTTTCCGTTCCCACGACCGAGCGTTTCGCTTTTGTCCCGCAGTCGGCAGGCAGGTACGAGCTCATCTACAGCGTCACGGACGCGGCGGGCAATACGGGTTCGAGAACGCTGTTTGTGGACGTGACGGACAAACTCGACCCCATTCTCCTGGACGAAGATCTCAGCGAGGTATATCCCGCGCGGATGACCGTGGGCGAAGTGCTCCGCGTCAGGGAGATCGGCGCTTCGGGCGGCAGCGGAAAACTCAGCGTCGTCAAATCCGTCATGAGCGAAGGCATTGCGGAAGAGCTGTCTTCCAATTCTTACCTTCTGACCCAAAAAGGCAGATACGTATTGCGTTATTCTGTGACAGACTACCTCGGCAATACGCAGAATTTTGACTTCTATTTCGACGTTCTGGACAACGACGGGCCCGTTTTCGACAACGTCTATGTGCCCGAATACGTTCTTTCCGGCAAGCCGTTCACCGTTCCCGCCGTCACGGCAAAGGACTTTGCGGACGGCAAGGCGATGGATGCGTCGGTAGAGCTGTACATCGGCGACAAAAAGGTTCAGGCGGGCGAAAGCTTTGTCCCCGAAGAGGGATTTGAATTGCGCGCCGTGGCCACGGGCAGCAACGGCCGCACGGGCGAAAAGATCTATTCCGTGCAGACGGTCACGCCGCGCGGCGATACCAATTACATTGCCGATCACTTTATTCTCGGTTCGGGCGTCACGGCAACGCCTGGCAGCAGCGGCATCACCTTCCGTTCGGAAGGGGACGGGGAATTTTCCTTCATCAACCCGCTGCCCATGAATGAGTTTACGTTTGCGTTCTCTGCGGACAGAGAGAACTTCGGCGGCGTGTTCAGCGTCCGCTTTACGGACAGCGTAAATGCCGACCGCACCGTACTCGTGCAGTTCATGCAGAGCGGAGAGCGGGTGTTGTACTCGGTCAACGGCGGCACGATGCGCGAGATGAACGGTTCCGTTTTTGCGACGGGCGGCTTCACTTTCGGCGTTTCGGGCAACCTCCTGTGCGACGTGGACGGCACCGCCGTCGCCGTCCTCGACAAGATGGAAAACGGGGAAGCGTTTGAAGGGTTCAGCAACGACAGGGCATACGTCACATTCTCCTTCTCTCAGGCGGGATCGGCTATGCAGATCGTGTCGCGCCAGCTGTGCAACCAGGTGACGAGCTCTTCCGTGACGGACAGGATCAAACCCATGATCGTGTTTGAAAGCGAGCTGATCAAGAGCGCAGACCTGGGCGATAAGATCGTTCTTCCCGGCGTCGTCGCCGTGGACGTGCTGGACAGCATCGTCACGTTCTCCGTCCTCATCACCGCGCCCGACGGTTCGGTGGCCTATGAGGGGTCGGTCGATGGCTGCGAAGGGTTCACCATAGATCAGTTCGGTAAATATTACCTCACTTACACGGCAAAGGATTCTTCCGGCAACACCGCCACCAGCTACGATTTCGTGCAGGCGCTCGATTACGAAGTGCCGCAGATCGACGTGCAGGGCGAGATCCCCGCAACGCTGAAAAAGGGCGAAAGCTTTACCGTTGCCGCGGCAACGGTGAAAGAGGGGATCACGCTGAAGATCTACCTCATCTCCCCCGACGGCGTGCGCACGCTCGTCTCCGCGGGAGACAAGATCACCGCGGAAAGGACGGGGGAATACCGCCTGATGTACTATGCTTACAACGCCGATTACAACAGCAATCTGGTCGTAAAGAGCATTGTCGTCTCGTAAGGTACGGATAAGGAGCATACATGAAAAAGATCATAGTAATTGTTTTGGCAAGTCTCATGGCGCTGACCATGCTGTTCGGCTGCGCGAAAAAAGAGGAAGGGGAAACAGAGACCTTTTCGGGCATCGACCTCGTCAAGGACGGAAAGACGGAATACTCCATTCTCCTTCCCGAAAACGCGGAAGACATGGAACAGACGGCGGCTTCCGAGCTTCAGACCTTTTTTGAAATGGCGACGGGCATTTCCCTCACCGTCCGCACGGACGATGCGGCCGTCACCGCGCAGGACCACGTCATTTCGCTGGGCAACACCTCTTTGAAAGAGGCGGAAAAGATCGACACGGCCTCCCTCAGCACGCACGGATTTATTCTCAGGCGCGTGGACAACGCCCTCATCATTGCGGGCGAGGACGGGCGCGGCACCGTGTACGGCGTTTACGAATTTCTCGAACGCCAGTTCAATTATCACTATTACACGGGCGACGAGATCGCCATCGACAAGACCACAAACTGCAAACTCATCGACGTGAATTACTCGGACGCGCCGTACATTCCCGACTACTGGATCGGCTACGAGACGATGAGTTCGTTCTACAATTCCAATCTTCGCTACCGCGCCCTGCACGATTTTGAAATCTCCCGCTGGCCGCATTCCCACCTGAGCTTCCTGCCGTACGATCAGTACAAGGACCACGAGGGCTGGTACGACGCGAGCGGAAAGGCGCTGTGCCTGACCAATCAGGAAGTGATGGACGAGATGGCGCGCGTCGTCATCCAGCATGCGGAGGAAAACCCCACCGTCGAGAACGTCATGCTCGGCGCGGAGGACAGCTGGACGATCTGTTCCTGCGAAAACTGCCAGGCGAGCGATACGCAGTACACTCATACGGGGACGGACATCATTTTCTGCAACTATGTTGCGGATAAACTGGCCGAGCACTTTGCGCCGCAGGGCAGAACGGTGAACATCGTTTCCCTCAACTACTATAACACGGAAAAACCTCCCGTGGAGTACGACGAGAGCAAGCAGGCCTACGTTCCCCTCGACGAAAAGGTGATCCCGCACGACAATGTGTACGTGCATATCTGCTATGTCTATGCGGACTATTCCGCGTCCTTCAAGGATCCCGACCGCAACTCGGCGCAGATCTACAACCTGGACGGCTGGAAAGCGCTCACCGACAATCTCACGGCGTACACCTACAACGGTCTGTTCGTCAATGAAGCGCTCCTTTTCTTCGACGATTTCGCATACAAGTCCGATTATATCAGGACGTTCGGCGAATACGGGTACAAATTCGTGTTTATGGAAGGCTCTCCCACAAAGGCTTCCACCTTTGAGGCGATGCGTTCGTACATCTCGGCGCAGCTGTTCTGGGATCCCGATCAGGATGTCAACGCCCTGACGAGCGACTTTATCCAAAACTACTATAAGGCTGCCGCGCCGTACATTCAGGAATATTACGACAAGATCAGCCTGCATATGTCTGAAATGAAGGCGATGTACGAGGCGGAAAACAAAAACTTCGGCGCATACGTGCAGCTGGAAATGAACAAATATCTCTTCACCGACCGCACCTGGCCCCAGCGCGTGCTGGAACAGTACCTCGAACTGATGGACAAAGCGTTTGAAGCGGTGGAAAACGCGGGCTATGACGAAGACCTCTATGAAAAGATGATCTACCGCCTGCGCATCGAACAGCTTTCGCCCCGCTATCTGCTTCTTGCTCTGTATCCCTCTTCGTTTACGGAAAGCGAGTACGAACAGCTTGCCGCGCAGTTCAACGAGGACGCCGCAACTCTCGGCTCGAAAATCAGACTGTGAGGGGGAGAACCATGAAAAGAATTTTATTGATCGTCTTATCTTTTTTGTTCCTGTTTGCGGCGGCGTGTTCGCCGGACACGGGCGCATCGAACTACCGCGTCTCCCTCAGCAGGACGGAAGCGAGCCTGGAAGAGGGCGAGTCCGTACAGCTTTCGGCCGCCGTCGAACAGAGCGGCACGGAAGTGGAAGCGGAAGTTACCTGGAAGAGCTCGGATCCTTCCGTCGCGACGGTTTCGGGCGGAAACGTGACTGCCGTTCAGGCAGGTTCCGCCGTCATCACGGCGACGTATGAAGGGGCAGAAGCAGCCTGCGTGCTCACCGTAACGAAGTACTATCAGCCGCAGCTGCGCATCAAACTCAATTATTCGGACGTCCGTTTCACTCAGGCGGGGCAGACGGAAACGCTTTCCGCACAGGTTACGCTGGGCGGGGAAGCTTCCGATGCTTCCGTCAGCTTCACATCCGTCGATCCGCAGATCGCCAAGGTCAGCAGGAGCGGCCTCGTGACGGCGGTGGCGGAAGGGGAAACGCAGATCGTGGCGCGTGCGGAATCGGACGGCTGCTATGCCGAAAGCGTCTGCCGCGTCTCCGTGGCTCCCTACGAGGAGAGCGTCATTCTGCAGACAGACGAAGAGGCGTACGTGTATTACCGGGATCCTTCCCGTACGGACGCCGTCGCCTTTGACGGGGAAGTGCTTTCCGTCCGCGACGAACAGACGGGAACGGAGATCCCGTACCGTGCGGAAGAGGGGATGGTCACCGTCCTTTCGGGCGTAGGCTACGGCGAGCGCGGCGTCGTCATTGAAGGGGCAAACAAACAGCTCATCTTTACGGGCATCTTTGTCACCTATGAGATCGGCAGCGCGGAAGACCTCGTTTCCAGGATGAAGGGCGGCACTTCCGACTACCTCGTCCTTTCGCAGGACATCGACATGACGGAATACCTCGAAGCCAACCCCTGGAACAGCACGGACATGAATTCGGGCGCCTTCTTCAACTTCGCCTTTGCGGGAACGCTGGACGGAATGGGGCATTCCATTCTCAACCTCAACTCCACGGCGGGCGTCATCGAGAGGAACCTCAACACCGTGTTCAAGGAACTCTCTTCCACGGGCGTTCTCAAAAACCTGCACCTGCAGGTATCCATCGGCGTCAAGGCCTCCTTTGAAGGGGCAAGGCGCGGCATTCTCATCGGCGATATGTTCGGCACCATCGAAAACTGCGTGTTCGACGTGGACGCACAGTTTGACGTGGGCTGGTATATGTACGGCGCGGCGGCCTTCTACAACCTTTCGGAAACCGCCTGCGTGCGCAACAGCGTGTTCTATATCCCCAATCCCTCGGCCATCCGCATGATCTGCGCCACGGCCTGGGGCGCAGACTTCGAGGGCTGCGGCGTCTTTGAAAATGTGGTCTACATTTACGGCGATCCCAACATCAACGGCGCACTTCCCGAAAAGCGCAATCCCAACCTCAAAGGCATTTATTCCATCACTTCGGGCGGCGGCGGTTCTTTCTCCAACGTCAGAAGACTGAACGAGGAGAGATACAATTCCGCACCCGCGGAGATCAAAAACGGCTTCGATCTGTGGGACGACGTGACGCTGGAAGACGTGAACGGCGCGATGGAAGGCTTCACTTTCACGGATAAGACGCTGCGTTTCGGGGACACCCTCATCGTCGATTACGACGAACTTACCGAGATCTCCACGGCGGAAGAGCTTGCGGATGCCTTTGCCAATAAGCCTTGGGGCAACTATGCGCTCACCGCGGACATCGACTTCACGCAATATCTGCAGGAGCACCCTTGGGATAATTCGGATACGCCGTACTTCTTCCGCAGCAGCAGCTTTGTCGGAACGCTGGACGGGCGCGGGCACAAGATCACGGGCCTCACGCGCGGCATCAACGGGGACGGCACGTACGATTACAACCGCCATTACGGCTTCTTTGCCGGCATGGGCGGCGTCATGAAAAATCTCGTCATGGAGATGGAAGTGGCCATTACCTGCGGCGAAACGGGCTTCGGCAACGGCGCCATCATCGATTCGCTCACCGGAACGCTGGAAAACTGCGTGTTCGACGTCACGCTGCATTACGATGTGGACTGGGGCGTTTGGGACAGCGGTCTGTTCACCGGCGTCAGCGATACGGCCGTGATCCGCAACTGTGCGTTTATTGTCAACAATCACGTGTCCGGATTCCTGTTCGGGCGCAACAATTCCGATTTCACCTGCGAAAACGTCGCCTTCATCGGCAAGTACGATCCGAAGAACAACATTCTCAAAGGCAGTGCGGAAAGCGATCAGCTTCCCAACGCAAACCTGCACGGGATCTATCTGTTTACCGATCTTGCCCAGGCAGTCGCGGGCGGCGGGTACGCCTTGCGCGAGGATTATGCGGACTGGGGCGTCGTCAACGGCACGTCGGCATGGAAGGACAACGATAAAAAATTCAGCGACATCTTCACCACGCTCGCCTGCAACGAATCAGGCGCCTGGGTGGTCATGCAGTAAATTACCGTATTCGTCCGCGGGCGGCATCCGCCCGCGGAATTGCGAGGACAGACATGAAAAAATTTGACGTCAACGGCTATCAGATCAGTTTCTGGAATTATGTCGCCACTCACTTGCAGGGCGAGGAAATGGTGGGTCTGATGAAAAACATGGGCTGCAATCTGTATATGTCGCCCGAACACAAGATCGCGGACGGGCTTCCCAATATGCACAAGGTGCTCCGCCGCTGCGAACAGCTGGAAATGCCCTGCATCGTGTACGATCACCGCGTCACCCTGCGCGTGCTCCTGGACAAGGGCGAAGGGGAGTACATTGCCAATCTCAAAGCAGCGTATGCCGATTACAAAGATTATCCCGCGGCGCTCTATTGCTTTATTTGGGACGAACCCAACTCGGACGAGGAGTATGCGGGCGTCATCCGCGCCTGCGAACTGATGCGCGCGGAAACGGGGCTGCGGCCCTTCGTTTCCCTCAACCATGTGGGGATGCGTGCGGAAAAGGACGCCGACCGCGTTCTCAGACTTGCGGCGGAGGGCATCCGTCCCGACGTTTTGCTGTACAACTGTTACAGCCAGTGCATGGAAGAGGAATGCGACCGCCGTCAGGGGCTGGAAAACTATTACCACAACCTGCAAAAGTTTATTGAGGCGGGCAAAAAATACAACCTGCCCGTCTGGCAGTCTCTGCTGCTGACAGGGCACCTCTGCCTTACAAACCCCACGCAGAAACAGCTCCGCTGGCAGCTGAACGTCGGCGCGGCGCACGGCGTTACGGGATTTTTCTGGTTCCACCCGCTGGAGCTGGGATACTCTCCCGACGCCTGCGGCCACGCGATCGACTGTCGCGGCAACAAGACGCCCAAATACGATATGGCGGCGTACGAAAGTTTCCGCTTTATGGAGGACGTTGCGTCTAAATTACAGGGGTACGTACACGAAAAAACGTACCATTTTCACACAAACGAAGGGGAGTTCGAGCGCTTCTATGCGGACCGCGACGATCTGATCGCGCAGGTGTACACGGAATACAACCGCCCCGCGGTTATCGGGAAATTTGTCGGCAAAACAGATCCTTCCCGCCGCGCCGTCATGCTCGTAAACGCCTCTCAGGAAAACATTTGCCATGCGCGCATTACCTTCGGCGGAGAGAAACCCTTTACGGACGATGTGTATTTGTCGGCAGGCTCGGCAAAGATCTACGAACTTTAATTGAATGCCTGCTTACGGGAGACAGGGAGAGTTATGAAAGAAAAAGACATCTTACAACTCATGCAAAAAATGACGCTGGAACAAAAACTCGGGCAGATGAGCCTGTGTGAGTTCGGCGATCTCATGCAAAACAGCGACAATGCTTTTACGGGGCCGAAAGGGGAGTTTGCTCTCACGGCGTCCCAGAAGAAGATCGTCGGCGGCGTGCTCAACTTCAAGGGCGCGGCGGAGATGATCGAATTGCAGAAAAAACATTTGGAAGAGGATCCCAACAAGATCCCGCTCCTGTTCATGATGGACGTGATCCACGGGTACGTCACCGCGTTTCCCATCCCTCTGGCGCTCAGCTGCAGCTTTGACACAAAGCTTGCCGAGCACGTCGCGCGCGCTTCCGCGGTGGAATGCGCCACGGGCGGCGTAAAGATCACCTATTCGCCGATGGCGGACCTGATGCGCGATGCGCGCTGGGGCAGGGTGATGGAGGGCTATGGGGAAGATCCCATGCTTTCCGCGCGTATGTCCGCCGCCTTCGTCAAGGGGTACCAGAAAAACGTGGATCCCCGCTTTGTCGTCGGCGGGTGCGCCAAGCACTTTGCCTGCTACGGCGCCGCCGAGGCGGGCAGGGACTACAACTGCGTGGATCTGTCCGACTATACGATGAACAACTATTATCTGTCGGGCTATAAGGCGTGCGTGGACGCGGGCGTGATGATGGTGATGACGGCGTTCAACTCCCTCAACGGCGCGCCCTGCACGGGCAACATGATGCTCCGCCGCAAACTGCGCGAGGAGTGGGGCTTTGACGGCGTCGTCGTCAGCGACTACAATTCCGTTGCGGAGATGATCAACCACGGGTACGCCAAAGACCTGCGCGAGGCGGCAAAACTTGCCATTCAGGCGGAATGCGACATGGAAATGGTTTCCACCAGCTACCTGCAGACGGGCGCTTCGCTCGTGGAATCGGGCGAACTGACCATGGAGCAGATCGACCGCAGCGTGTACCGCATTCTCTCCCTGAAAAACAAGCTGGGACTGTTTGAAAATCCTTACGGCGCGGCGGATGTGCAGGCGGAAAAGAAATATTACAGATGCCCCGATTTTCTCGCCCTTGCGCGCAGCGCGGCGGCGGAAAGCGCCGTCCTTCTCAAAAACGAGGGCGTTCTTCCCCTGAAAAAGAAAGAGGGCATCGCCCTCATCGGACCGTTTGCGGACAGCAAGGAGATCATCGGCGGCTGGAGCTGCAATGCGGACAACAAGCTTGCCGTCACCGTACGCACGGGATTGGAAGAGGCAGGCGCAAAATTCACCTATGCGGCGGGTTGCGGCGATGCGCTGGACGAGACGGATACTTCTGGCATCGAAGAGGCGGTCAAGGCCGCGCAGGAAAGCGAAACGGTGCTGCTCTGCCTGGGAGAAAGTATGCGCTATTCGGGAGAATGCAAGTCCCGCACCGATCTCACCCTCTCTCCCGCACAGCAGGAACTGTTCAGGCGCGTCTATGCCGTCAATAAAAATGTCGTCGTCGTGCTGTTCCAGGGCAGACCTCTGGATCTGCGCGCCGTTCTCGACGCGCCCGCCATTTTCACGATGTGGCACCCCGGTACGGAGGGCGGCCGCGCCTGTGCCGATCTGCTTTTCGGAAAGTGCAACTTCGGCGGAAAGCTCACCATGTCTTTCCCGTACTGCGTGGGGCAGATGCCTCTCTATTATAATCACTACAACACGGGCAGGCCCTTCGATCCTGCAGGAAATCTCGCCGAATGGAAGTCCAAGTATATCGACGCGCCCAACGCGCCGCTGTTCGGGTTCGGGTACGGGCTGAGTTATTCAAAATTTGTCTGCAGGGATGTCAGACTTTCGTCGGAAACGCTGCGGGCGGGCGAAAAACTGCGCGTCGCGGTCAAGGTAAAAAACGACAGCGACGTGGACGGCAGCGAAGTGATCCAGCTGTATATCCGCGACGAGGCGGCCAGCCGCGTCCGTCCCGTGAGGGAACTGAAAGATTATAAAAAGATCTTCCTGAAAGCGCATGAGGAGACGACGGTGGAATTTTTCCTCGAAAAGAAAGACCTCGCTTTCTGGCACGAGGGCGGTCAGGTTTATGCCGAGGAGGGTGAATTTACCGTCTTTGTCGGAAACGATCCCGCTGCGCTGAATTTTAAAAAATTTGTTTACATTGCCTGATAAACATGGTATAATGGAGCAGACCTTGAAAAGGAGGCTGCAAAAAGGGTGCCGAAAAGCAAAATCAGCAACAACGGGTATTACGAATTAAAGACGGACTTGTTTTCGCATATCAAACTGGAACGGCGTCAGCTGAACTACGATATGCCCATGCACTTCCATCGGAATCTGGAATTTCAGTACATAGAGAGCGGGTGTTACCGCACGGTGGTGGACAACAAGGAATATGTGTTTGAAAAGGATGAAATGGTGTTTATTCCGTACTGCCTGCAGCACATGGCAGACGCAAGCGACACGCAGTCTATCCTCTTCATCATTCCCCATGCCATCATGCAGGATTTTACCTCCTTTTTCCGCCACCGTACCCTTAATATCGAGCTGAAAGACAGAAAGTTCAACCGCGAATTCATTCTGCCCGTCATGGAGCTGATCCTCGCCGCGCCCTCCCAGCTGAACAATCCCATCGTTGCAAAGGGTTACGTCAACGTCATTTTCGGGCTTCTCACCCAGCACTACGGGTATGTCAAGTACGAAAATTTCTCCAATCCCAATTTCCTGCTCGATCTCATTCAGTACATCGATCAGCACAGCAACGAAAATTTAACGCTGGATCGGCTGGCCGAACAGTTCGGGTACAACAAGTTTTACCTGAGCCGCATTTTCAACAAGACGTTGGGCGCTTCTTTGACCGATTACGTCAATCAGGTACGGGTACAGAAGTTTGTCAAACAATACAGGGACGGCTGGGAAGGAAACATTGCCGACCTCGCCTTTTCGTGCGGATTTGAAAGCATTCCGTCCTTTTACAGGACGTTCAGCCGCGTGTTTTCCATGACGCCGAAAGAATACTTTGAGCTGGAAAAGGAAATTTTCTGGTAAACCACACCCGCAGGGAACCTGCGGGTGCAGATTTTGTCTAAGGAGGCAGCATGAGCAGAGGAAGAGTGACCATTCCCACGGATGAGAGCTTCGTGGAGGGAACTAAGGAGATCGCAAAGAAGTGGGGAGCGGATGCCGTGCGCGACTGCGACGGGACCGTTCTGCCCGCAAACGTGCAGGAACTGGCGGAAAAGGTGTACAACACCTATTTTGTCGTGCGCGGAGACAACGAATGGGCGGAGGCGCATCCGGACGAATGCCACCGCGTATTTCTCATGAGCGCGCGCTATCTCGCAGAGGGGAGCACGCTGGAAATGGACCCGATGCGGGGATATTTTGCCGATCAGATCGCGCCCGATACAAATCAGCTTTCCCGCTGGCAGGTGATCGACCGCACTTCGGAAACAGAGGTAAAAGATTGGTCTTTTGACAAAAAAACGGGGTACGTTGTACTGAAAAATGCGCAACCCATGCACGAATACACGGTGGATTTCCTGGCAAAGATCACCTGGCATCCCGTGCAGATCTACAACTATCTCACCAACAACTGGACTTGCCCCAAACAGAAAATGTACGATCCCGCATACCCGCAGACGGCGGCGTATGTGCAGCGTCACATGGAGGAATGGTGCAAGGCGCATCCGGAAACCAACGTCGTGCGTTTTACCACCTTTTTGTATCAGTTCACGCTGGTGTTCAATGAAAAGGGGAAGGAAAAGTACGTCGACTGGTTCGGCTACGGCATGAGCACCAGTCCCGCGCTTCTCGATGCCTTTGAAAAGGAATACGGCTATGCGCTCTGCGCGGAAGATTTTGTGGACGGCGGAAGTTACAACAATCCTTTCCGCGTTCCTTCCAAAAAATTCCTCGACTGGATGGATTTCGTGCAGAAAAAGGTCTCGTCTGTCGTCAAAGATCTCGTCAAAACGGTGCATAAATACGGCAAAGAGGCGATGATGTTCCTGGGCGACGACTGGATCGGCGCAGAACCTTACGGAAAATATTTCAAGGATATGCAGCTGGATGCGGTGGTCGGAAGCGTGGGCGGCGGCGTCACCGTGCGTATGCTCTCCGAGATCCCGCACGTAAAGTACCGCGAGGGCAGGTTTTTGCCTTACTTCTTCCCCGATACTTTCTTTGAAGGGAACGAGGACAACGCCGTGGCGGAGCTGGACAGGAACTGGACGACGGCGCGCCGCGCTCTGCTGCGCAAGCCGCTCGATCGGATGGGGTTCGGCGGATACCTTTCGCTGGCGGCAAAATTCCCCAAATTTGTGGACAGAGTGACGCAGGTCTGCGACGAATTCCGCACGATCGTCGAGGCTGCGGGAAAATCCGCGCCCTATTGCGGGCTGACCGTGGCGATCCTCAACGCGTGGGGCAGTCTGCGCAGCTGGCAGAGCCATATGGTCGCGCACGAGCTGTGGTACCAGCAGATCTATTCCTATCAGGGCATTCTCGAAGCGCTTTCCGGGCTTGCCGTCAACGTGAAATTTATCAGCTTTGAGGACGTAAAGCGCGGCATCGATGCAGACATCGACGTCATCATCAACGTCGGCGAAGCGGGAACGGCGTATTCGGGCGCGCAGTACTGGGCGGACGAACGCATCGTCACGGCCATCCGCCGCTGGGTGCGCGAGGGACACGGCTTTATCGGCGTCGGTGAACCCACGGCGTACGCAAAGGGCGGCAGGTTCTTTGCACTGGCGGACGTGCTGGGCGTGGACAAGGAGATCTCCCTCACGCTGAGCGAGGATAAATACAACGTTCAAAAGCAAAGCCACTTCATCACGGAGGACGTGCAGGGGGAGATCGATTACGGCGAAGGGATGAAAAATATCTACGCTCTCGAGGGGGCGCAGGTGTTGGACATCGCCTTTTCGGACAGATTCCGCCGCAGCGTCAACGTGGGAGAAGTGCTCCTTGCGGCAAACGAATACGGCAAGGGCAGGGGCGTCTATATGGCAGGGCTCCCTTACAGCGCGCAGAATGCGCGCCTGCTGTACCGCGCCATGTTCTGGGCGGCGCATAAGGAAGGGGAAATGCAGCGCGCTTTCTCCTCTCACCTGCAGACGGAATGCACCTATTATCCCGAAGCGGACAGGTACGCCATCGTCAACAACGCGCAGACGGCCGTGCAGACGTATTTTTACGACAAAGACGGAAAGAGCGAGCTTCTCACCTTGCAGCCGCATCAGATCTTATGGAAATAACAAAAAGCCGACCGCAAGGTCGGCTTTTTTCATGCAAGGGGGTGAATTATACTATTAAGTGCAACAGGTAAAGAAAAAAAAGGAGTTCATACAGATCTGTGGTAAAATAGAGTTACGAAACCAAAATTTTGCCAAGGAGATCTGTATGA
>ERZ1090879.39-NODE-39-length-92698-cov-22.208186_pt1 | contig 92698 bp, 80 predicted proteins | sample MGYA00478472_ERZ1090879 | MGnify/ENA primary metagenome ERZ1090879 (study PRJEB33644, sample SAMEA5815723) | chicken gut metagenome | biome: Chicken; feature: Gastrointestinal Tract; material: Caecum | place: Ireland | collected 2019-01-01 | study: A study of the... | reverse complement strand
ACGGTGGCATTGGGTCTTGCCGCCTGCCACGCCAGGCGGAAACTTTCCTCGCTGCCTGCCGCTTCGATTACGCTGTCCGCCCCGCCATTAGTGAATAATACGAACTCTGAAAACGAGTTCGTATTATTTTTGCCGACGATTACCTTGATATTGTGTTTATTAAATCCGAAATCTGTAAAAAAGCAGCTGCTTGCTTCCGGCAAAATCTTGTCATTCGATGGGGTTTTTAATAAATTGGCGGGAAAAAGGCGGATATCGATGCCGAACGACGTCGATATATGTGTAAATAAAGTGTTGACCAGGTATTTAGTATTGCAGAAATGCTTTTTGATGAATTTTGTTTATGAAGAGCCTTTTTCCTTTTTTTGAGTGTTGACAAGAAGGGGGACAGTGTTTAGAATCGAGATGGATGGTTCGGTTCGGAGAACAAGGAGGGCGCCTGAGAGGATAAAATGACGATTTCGGAGATTGCTAAACTTGCCGGTACGTCGCGCGGTACGGTTGACCGCGTGATCAACGGGCGCGGAAAAGTCAACAAGGCACTTGCCGAGAAGATCATAGAGATCGTAAAATCGAGCGAGTACGAAGTGAACGGCTCCGCGCGCGCTCTTTCCATGTCCCAGAAAAAGTACGTCGTCGGCATTGTGATAAATTCGATCGGCAATCCGTTTTTCAGCCGCGTCAGACAAGGCTTCGAGGACAGCCGCAAGAAATGGGAAAATTTCGGGCTGGAGATGTACTACAAGGAGATCCGCGGCTACAACGAAGAGGAGCAGATCGAGGCGATAGACGACGTCGCCGCGCGCGGCGTAAACGTGCTTGCGCTCACCCCCATCAACACTCAGCGCGTCATTGACAAGCTCAATTCGCTCACTATCCCCATCGTGACGTTCAACAACGATCTGCGCCTGGACAAGAAGTTTGCCTACATCGGCTGCAACTATGCCGAGAGTGGCAATATGTGCGGAGATCTCGCCGCGCTGATGCTGCCTGACGGCGGCAGGGTGGAAGTGATTACCGGCTCGCTCAATACGCTGGGACACAGACAGCGTGTGGAGTGCTTCGCCGAGCGTATAGCGCGCAAGAAATGTTCGATATCCATAGCGGAAAACAACGACGACGACGAGCTGTCGTACTCGCTGGTACACGATATGCTTGAGGGCGAGAGCGTCCCGGATCTGATCTACTTCAGTGCGGGCGGCATCGCCGGCGGGCTACAGGCGGTGGAGGAGAGCGGCAAACGCGTCGGCGTCCTGACCGTGGACGAAACCGCCGCCGTTGTCGAGGGCATGAAATCCGGACTGGTGGGAGCCTCGGTCACACAGCAGCCGTACGAGCAGGGAAGAATGACGATAGACATCATAGCGCAATATCTTTATTCGCGCAAACTGCCGGCGCACAAGCACAATTTCACAAAAAATCTCGTGCTGCTGCCGAGCATGCTCAAAGTGTAGCCCGCGGCATCGTTTCGACTGCATTGCGGTAATCCCGGTCCGCCGTCACGAACGGCGGATTTTTTTTGCGGAAAACGGGGGTGAATCCGCCCTGAAAGGCATCCGCGGAGAGAAAAAATACATTTTTTTTACAAATTTTCCGAGTGTACCCGGGCGTCATATTATTTATATATAAATTATATCTTGCGCCAAATAATACAGAAACCGTATTTTGTAAGGTTAGTCAACAAAAATTACATATTGACAAAGCGGCGATCCATGCTAGACTATAAGTGTGCACGAGCACAACATGATTTGCAGTCACCATAAAGTTACATAACTCCCATACTACGGGCTTTCTGCAATCATTTGTGTGCACGAGCACACCACTGCCGCCGAAACGCTGCGTCCCGACGGTGAATGATTCAGGAGGAAAACAGTATGGGCAAACGACTTGTAACTTTGACCACCTGCCAATGGGCGGATCTTCCTTTCGAAGAACTCTGCAAGACCGCGAAGGAAATGGGATACGACGGGCTGGAGATCGCCACGTGGGGCAATTTCGATCTCGACCGCGCGTACGAGGACGACAAGTACGTCGAGTATATACTTGCGACTCTTAAGAAGTACGGGTTGGTGTGCAAAGCGCTCGCAACACACATAATAGGGCAGTGCGTAGGCGACGCTCCAGATCCCAGGCTCAACAATTTCGCGCCCGCGGCGCTTGCGGACAAACCCGACGAGATCCGCGCGTGGGCGATCGCGTCCATGAAAAAGGCTCCCGCGGTGGCAGCGAAAATGGGCGCGAAAGTTATCACCGGCTTTACCGGTTCGCCGATCTGGAAATATCTCTATTCCTTCCCCCAGACCACGGAAAAAATGGTGGAAGACGGCTACGACGAGATCGTCGCGCTGTGGACTCCAATTCTTGACGAATTTGACAAATACGGCGTGAAATTCGCTCTGGAAGTGCATCCGGGCGAGATCGCTTTCGATTACTATTCGACAGTCAAACTTCTTGAAAAATTCAATTACAGAGAAACTTTCGGTCTTAACTTCGACCCCAGCCATCTGCTGTGGCAGGGCGTGACGCCCCACCTTTTCCTTAAAGACTTCATGGAGAAGGGCAGAGTCTACCACGTCCACATGAAGGACGCTGCGGTCACACTGGACGGCAGGAGCGGACTTCTCGGCTCGCACATCGATTTCGGCGATCTGCGCCGCGGGTGGAACTTCCGCTCGCTCGGGCACGGCGGCGTAAACTTCGAGGAGATCATCCGCGTGCTCAACGCCTACGGCTACGAAGGCCCGCTCTCCGTCGAGTGGGAGGACAGCGGCATGGACAGGCTGATGGGCGGCAAGGAAGCGTGCGAATTCGTCAAAAAGATCGACTTCAAGGCGTCCGACGTGAAATTCGACGACGCCATCTCCAACAAGTAAACCGCGCCGCGAACGACACGGCACGCCGCACAGCGGTGTAAACGGAGGTAAATTATGGCAAAGGAAATCAAATACGGCATGGTAGGCGGTTCGATATACGCGTTCATCGGCGAAGTGCACCGCAAAGCGCTCGCGTTCGACACCAGGGCGGAGTTGGTTGCGGGTTGTTTCTCCAACGTGGAATCCGAGAATGTGGACACCGCAAAGGCGTACGGCGTTGCTCCGGAGCGCACTTACAAGGATTACAAGGAAATGGCCGCAGCGGAAGCGAAGCGCGCGGACAAGATCGACTTCGTATCCATTTGCACCCCCAACTTCCTGCACTACGAAGTGGCGAAAGCGTTCCTGCTTGCGGACATAAACGTCGTGTGCGAGAAGCCGCTGTGCTTTGCGGTGGAAGAGGCGGAAGAGCTTGAAAAACTCGCCGCGGAGAGGGGACTGATCTTCGCGGTGACCTACGCTTATACGGGATACGTCATGCCGAAGGTCATGAAAGAGATGATCGCAAACGGCAAAATCGGCAAGATCGCGACAGTCATAGCGGAGTATGCGCAGGACTGGCTCCTTGACGAACTTTCGCCCGAAAAGCAGGGACAGGCAAAGAACCTCTCCGTGTGGCGCACCGATCCGAAGTTCTCCGGCATCTCCAACTGCGTCGGCGACATCGGCACGCATGCGGAAAACATGGTGCATTACCTTACCGGACTCAAGATCAAACGCCTTATGGCTGTGACGGACAGTTACGGCCACGCGCTCGACCTCAACGCCAACATCATCGTGGAATACGAAAACGGCGTGAAAGGGCAGTACTGGTGCTCGCAGATAGCGGCTGGCAGAATGAACGGGCTTGTGGTGAGGATCTACGGCAGCGAAGGATCGCTCGAATGGGAACAGCACTTCCCCGACTATGTGAAGTACACTCCGAGAGGACAGGCTACGCAGATACTCTCCAAACGCAATTCCTACATTCACGAAGCGGCGCACGCGGCGGCGCGAATACCGTCCGGACACCCCGAGGGATATTACGTCGCGTTTGCCAACACCTACCGCAACATCCTGAACGCCGTCGCAAAGAAGAAAGCCGGCGAGGCTCTCACCGACGCCGATCTCGATTTCCCGAAAGTGACGGACGGCGTGAACGGAGTGAAGTTCGTGCATGCTGTCATAGACAGTGCGAAGGCTGACGGCGCATGGGTGGACATCGGCTGACCGCCGCGCCGGGCGCGGGCGCAAACGCGCCGACCTAACCGCGAAATTAATCGAGAGATTAATTAATAAAAAATGAAAAGGAGCAAAATTATGAAAAGCAGAGCTATCAGAAAAATAGTGGCACTTGTCATTATTGCGGCGCTCGCAGTCACGATGGCGTTCACGCTCGCAGCGTGCAACGACGGCGGAATGGGCCTCGGCACCGGCGATATAGCCGTCCTTGTCCCCAACGCTGACCACGGCTGGACCGGTGCAGTCATGTCATATGCCCAGGCGTATGCCGATCAACTCAATGCCGAAGGCACTTACAGCGTGAGAGTTATCACATCGTCCAGCGCGGAGAACCAGATGCAGCAGATAGAAGACATTGCCACCAACAAGAGCTACAAAGCGGTTGCGATTCTTCCTTACAACACATCTGTCGGCGGCGCGCTTGAGCAACTCGTGAACAATGACATCCCGTTTGTCATGTGCGACCGCATCGTCACCGCTCTCGAAGACGCGGCAGTCGGTACCGTCCGCGGCAACAACGAGATGATCGGCGAACTGACTGCACAGGCGTTCATTGAGGACTATGACATGCAGAACGGTGACAAGGTAGCGATCTTCTTCGGTGACTCTTCCTCCGTGCCGCTTGCTCGTAACGACGGTTTCTACAGCGTTCTTGCTGAAAACGGCTTTACGATGGACGGAAACGGCGAGTACCCCAACGTTTACGAATCCGCCCCCACCGAGTGGAGCCGTTCTACCGCGAGGACATACTTCACCAACTGGATCGATTCTCTGACCGTTGAGCAGATACAGCAGTACAACTATATCTTCACACACGACGATGAGATCGCAATGGGCATAATCGAGGCTCTCGACAGCGGCGACATTGACGCGGCAAAGCGTGCTGCCATCCTTGACGGCGATGTTGTCCTGGCTTCGTCTTCCGGTCTGCAGGAGATCTATAACGTCATGAGCGGCAAGGTTTCTCAGTACACCGACGAAGTGAACGGTTTCAGAGCTATGTTCTCCGTGACCTATCCTCCCGAAATGATCGAAGATGCTATCCAGATGGTTGTCGATTACCTTAACGGTGACGAACTTGCAGATGGCGGCGAGGTCATCGTTCCCGTTGAACTGATCGACCAGACCGAAGCCGCAACGGCTATCGGATTCAAATAAGATCATCATGAAGTCTTCCGCGGAGTCGCGTACTCCGCGGGGGACGCCCCCCCCAAGATCCCGTACGTTACCGTTGCCGGACTTCGGCAGCACAGAATCCGAGAAGAATAAGCAAGAGGGAATTATGAGCAACATTCTTGAGATGAAGGGCATCGAAAAAGCGTTTTTCGGCGTTACGGTGCTCAATAAGGTGGATTTTGCCGTAGAGCATGGCGAAGTGCATGCGCTCCTCGGCGAAAACGGCGCAGGCAAATCCACGCTTATGAACATTCTTGCGGGCGTCTACACCCGTGACGGCGGAGAAGTCGTTTTCGACGGCAAGCCGCTTGTCAACACCACGGTGCAGAAGTCCGAGAGTGCGGGCATTGCCTTCGTGCACCAGGAGATCAACGTCTTCAACGACCTCAAGGTGTACGAGAACATCTTCATGCGTAAGGAGATCACCAAATTCGGCGTGCTCAACAAACGCGCGATGATAAAGCAGTCCCGCGAACTTTTCGAGCGGCTCGGCGTCGACATCGATCCGACAGAGCTCGTTTCCACATTCGACACGGCAAAAAAACAGTTACTTGAGATAGCGAAGGCGCTTTTCGTGAATGCGAAACTCATCATTCTCGACGAGCCGACCACCGCTCTCAGCAACGAGCAGATAGAACATCTTTTCTCCATAGTCAACAGACTGAAGAACGAAGAGGGAGTGTCCTTCATCTTCATCTCCCACAAGATGAACGAGATCTTCGCCCTTGCCGACCGCTATACCGTGCTGCGCAACGGCGAAATGGTGGGCACGGGCAGCATAGCGGACACCGATCCGGAGAGCGTGACCAAGCTAATGGTCGGCAGCTCGTACAGCGCGGCGGACGTCTATAGCGCGCGCGAACTGGGCGACGAGGTCCTGCGCGTGGAAAACCTCACGGGAGAGGGATTCCATGACGTCAGTTTCTCCGCCCGCAAAGGCGAGATCATAGGACTCACGGGGCTGAAGGGCGCCGGCGTCAGCGAAGTCATGCAGGCCGTGTTCGGGGCGGTGCCGGCGGAGTCGGGCAAGGTATTCCTCAACGGCAGGGAGATAAGGATAGGCTCGATACACAAAGCCATGAAACACAGCGTCGGCATGGTGGCGGCCAACAGGAAGGAAAACTCCGTCATCCCCGACATGACGCTGCTGGAGAACGGATATATCGCACAGCACACCATTTCCATGAAACAGCCGTTTATTGTCAGAAGACGCGAGATAAAGCGTTTCAACGAGCGGAAGGAGCAGCTTTCCATCAAAGCCAACAGCTGTAAAGACATGATCACTTCGCTTTCGGGCGGCAATCAGCAAAAGGTCATTCTGGCACGCTGGCTCAACACCAATGCGGACATTCTCCTGCTTGATAATCCCACGCAGGGCATAGACGTTGGTGCGAAGGCGGAGATATATAAGCTCATTCTCAAACTTGCGGAGGAAGGCAAGACGATACTCGTCAACACGCTTGAGATCCCGGAAGTGCAGAAAGTCGCGGACCGTTGTATAGTCTTCTACCACGGTACGATAAAGAAAGTCCTCGAAAGAGGCGACATCACCGAGGAAACGGTGATGTTACATGCAACCAATGCGATCCAGGAGGAAGCAGTCAATGGCTAAGAAAGAGTTCAAAAACCCAATCGACGGAATGAAAAAACTGTTCACGAAGAAATCCGCCGCGACAGGTGAATTTATCGAAAACGATTCTGCTCAGGAAAACGGCAAATCACACGGCAAAATCGAGCTTATGTCCGTGAAAAAAGTTGCAGGGAAGATATGGAGCGGATACAATTTCGTATTCATATTCCTCGTGATTTTCGTCATATGGCTGATTATTACCTCAGGCGCAACTACGTGGAACGGTGTTACCAACGTTCTGCGGCATTCCACTATAATAGGTATGATGGCAATCGGCATGGGTTTTGTCATCATTACCGGAGGGATTGACCTTTCGGTCGGCTCAAACTTAGCTTTGACCGGCATTATTTCGGTGCAAGTTTTCAACGACACCGGCAATGCATTTGCGACATTTGTGGTTGCGGTTCTGTTCGGTACGATGCTGGGATTGTTCAACGGCTTGCTTATAGGCAAAGCAAAGATGCCCGCATTTATCGTTACGCTTGCTACGATGCTGATTTACCGTTCTATCGCACAGTACTATCTGCGCGCATCCATGGGCGAATCCATTTTCAGCATGGATCGCAATGCGGAAGCGTTTCAAAGTATGTTCCGTGAATTCGGCAACGGCGATTTGCTTACTATCCCGTGGGTGGGCATTATACTCATTGCGGTCACATTGATATTTGTGTTCGTTTCCAACCGCACCAAGTACGGAAAGTCGGTCTACGCTGTCGGCAGCAACGAAAAAGCGGCGTATTTGTCCGGTGTCAAAGTTGAGTGGGTGCGTGTATCCGTGTATACGATAACGGGTGCTTTGGTAGGATTCGCCGCATTCCTCTGGCTGTCAATGTACGGCTCAGTCGATCCGGCGACAATCGGTAAAAACAACGAGATGTACGCGATAGCCGCGGTCGTCATCGGCGGCATATCCATGGCGGGCGGCAAGGGCAAGATCCTCGGCGTGCTGTTCGGTGCAATGAGTTATACGGTCATCGACAAGATCATAGCCGCACTCGGTGTGGATTCACTTATCAATGACACCATTAAAGGCGCGATACTGCTTGCGGCGGTGTTCCTCCAGCTGGTAGGACCTATGCTTCGCGGAGTCAAGCTCGGCGAGCAGATCAAGGAGATCACCTCCAAGTGGCTGTCTTTCGGTAAGTCCAAAAAGGCGTTGCTTGCCGAAGGCGCGGACGGCGGAGATGCGGAAGTCGCCACCGGCTCTTCCGACGACGCGGTGACCGAGGCGGAAGAGGCCGCCGAACGTGCCGTCGAAGAAGTGCTTGACGGTCACGACTCTCCCGAAGCTGCGGCAAAGGCTGCGGAAACGGCAGAGCGCGCGGATGCGGCGGCAGAGAGAGGGGAGAATCCTCCCGAAGAATGATTTCGCCGCCCGCAACGGGCGGCATCCCGGCAAGGAAGCATACTGATCGGGCATGCGTACGCGCGTACGTCGGCTTCGTATAACCCGAAAACGCGTTCCTGCCGCAACGCAAGGTAATCAAGGTCCCACCTTATCTATAAAGCGAGGTAATGAAAATGAGAAGTTACGATGAAGTCAAAAGAGTAGAATACGCTCCGGAATCCAAAGAGCCTTTCGCTTTCAAATTTTATAATCCCGACGAAGTAATCATGGGCAAACCCATGCGCGAACACCTCAAATTCGCAATGAGCTACTGGCACACCATCGACGCGGACGGAGTGGATATGTTCGGCTCAAGCACCATGGACAAGACTTTCGGGCTGGCGTCCGATCCGCTTGCGATGTACCGCAAGAAAGCGGACTTCGCGTTCGAACTCATGGACAAGCTGCAACTGGACTACTATTGTTTCCACGACGTCGACATCGCTCCGGAGGGCAAGACCGTTGCCGAGAGCATGAAATACTTCGGCGAGATGGTGGATTACATTGCCGTATTGCAGAAAAAGCACGGTAAAAAGCTGCTGTGGAACACCGCCAACAACTTCGGCGACAAGAAGTTCATGGCAGGCGCGGCCACCAGCCCCAACGCCGACGTGTATGCCGTGGCGGCGGCTAAAGTGAAAGCCGGCATCGACGCCGCGATAAAGCTCGGCGGCGACGGATACGTCTTCTGGGGCGGCAGAGAAGGATATGACACGCTTCTCAACACCGACATGGCGCTGGAGCTGGACAATCTGGGCAGATTCATGCAAATGGCGCGCGATTACGCCCGTGCGAAAGGCTTCAAGGGAGCGTTCTATCTCGAACCCAAGCCCAAAGAACCCACCAAACACCAGTACGATTTCGACGCCGCGACGTGCATGAACTTCATCCGCACCTACGGGCTCGAAGGCGACTTCAAGCTCAACATCGAGGCCAACCACGCCACGCTTGCGGGGCATACGTTCCAGCACGAACTGCGCGTGGCGAGCGTGAACGACGGCTTCGGCTCGATCGACGCCAACCAGGGCGACTATCTCCTGGGCTGGGACACCGACCAGTTCCCCACCAACGTCTACGAAACAATGCTTTGCATGTACGAGGTCATCAAGGCGGGCGGTTTCACGACGGGCGGTCTTAACTTCGACGCGAAAACGCGCCGCCAGTCCAACACTTTCGAGGACATTCTGCTTGCATACATAGCGGGTATGGACGCGTTCGCACTCGGACTGCGTCTCGCCGTCAAGGTCATCGAAGACGGCAGGATCGACCGCTTCGTAGAGGAGCGCTATGCCAGCTATAATACCGGCATAGGCAAAAAGATCGTCGAGGGCAAGACCGATCTCCAGGAGCTTTACGACTACGCTATGGGGCTCGGCGAGATCAAAGTGGAGAGCGGCAGACAGGAGTACCTCGAAGCCGTGCTCAACGACATCATGTTCGGCTGAGAGCCGTACCGCGGAATTCCGGCGGAGTGTGACCGTATGAAAACATTTCTCGGAGTCGACCTGGGTACTTCATCCGTAAAGACCGTGCTTGCGGACGGAGAGGGGAGGATCCTGGACAGTGAGTCCGAAAAATATCCTCTCCTGCTTCCGCAGGACGGCTGGTCGGAGCAGTCTCCGGAAGACTGGTACGCCGCCGTACTTGCCTGCTTACGCAGGCTCGGCGGACGCCGCGATCTCAAAGAGGTGGCAGGCGTGTCCTTTTCGGGACAGATGCACGGACTCGTCATGCTTGACGGGGAGGACCGCGTGATCCGTCCGGCTATCCTGTGGAACGACAACCGCACTGCCGAAGAATGCGCCTTTCTGAACGAAACCGTAGGCAGGGACAAACTGCTCGAATGGACGGGTAACGTCGCCTTCACGGGATTCACCGCCCCCAAACTGATGTGGCTCAGGAAGCACGAGCCTGAGAATTTCGCTCGCATAGCCAAAATAATGCTCCCAAAGGACTATGTCGCATACATGCTCAGCGGAGTGTTCGCAAGCGACGTTTCCGACGACAGCGGCACGCTCTATTTCGACGTAAAGAACCGCTCGTGGAGCAAGCCGATGCTCGACATCATAGGCATAACCGAGGCGCACCTCCCGGCAATATACGAGTCGACCGACGTCATAGGAAAAGTCAAGCCGGAGTTTGCCGCGGCGAGCGGACTGAACCCGGACGCGAAGATCGTCATGGGCGGCGGCGACCAGGCGGTCGGGGCAGTGGGTACCGGCACGGTGGAAGAGGGGACAATGTTCGTGTCCCTGGGTACAAGCGGAGTCGTGTTCGCCCCGTGCGCGGAATTTGCGGCGAGCACCAACGGCGGTATGCACGTGTTCCGCCACGCGAACGGCGCGTTCCATTTCATGGGCTGTATGCTGAGCGCGGCGGGATCCATGCAATGGTGGTCGGAGTCGGTCACGGGTAAGTCCGTCGCCGAGCTTATAGACGAAGTGGACGCCTCCGCCGCAAACGACCTGATATTTCTGCCGTATCTGACCGGAGAGCGCAGCCCGATAAACGATCCTGATGCAAAAGGCGTGTTTTACGGACTTAATCTGTCGCATAAACGTGCCGATATGACGAAAAGCGTCATCGAAGGCGTATGTTTCGGATTGAAGGACTGCTACGATAACATCAGGAAAATGGGTGCCGAAGCGTCGTATGCCCGCGTGATAGGAGGAGGATCGAAGTCCGACAAATGGATGCAGATCCTCGCCGACGTGCTGGGGCTGGAACTCAGGCGCATCAACACCTCCGACGGCGCCGGTCTGGGCGCGGTGATCATCGCCATGACCGGCTGCGGCGTGTTCGGCTCATTGAAGGAAGCGTGCGCGAAGCTCATCGGTGACACCGACCGTTTCGTGCCGGATCCGTCCGCGCATGCGCGCTACGAAAAAAAATTCGCGGCATTCAAAGAAGTGTACGAGCGGCTGAAATGAAAAAAACGGACGCGGTGCTGCTTCTCAAAAAATTCGCCTTGCTCGTAACAGGCGTCGCGGTCACGCACTTCGGCGTTGCGCTGAGCATGATACCCGACATCGGCATAGGCGCGTACGACGCCTTCGGGCTGACGGTAGCATATCTCACGGGCGTGGACGTAAGCATAATATACGCCGCGATGTCGGGAGTGTTCCTGCTGGGGCAGATCCTCATCGAACGCCGCAGTTTCCGCCTTACGGAACTGTTTCAGCTGGTGTTTGTGTTCGGGAGCGGATTCTTCACGGCGCTGTTCACCGAATATGTGTTCGACGGCGTGACGGTGGACGGATATGCCGCCAAGATATTCGTGCTTGCGGCAGCCATAATGTGCAAGGCGGTAGGGCTCATAACCATAATCGAGTCCTATCTCATCAGGGTGCCGATGGAAGGCTTCTGCGTGTGCATCGCGGAGCGCACTCCGTTTTCGATGGGCAAAGTGCGAATGGCGTTCGACGTTCTGTTCGTATTGTCCGTGGCGGTCATCACTCCGCTTGCGGACGTGCCCTGGACAGTAAGGGAAGGCACGGCGATAGCCTTCGTCATACACGGTCCCATGCTGGATATACTTCAGAAGCCCGCAAGAAAGATCTTCGGCAAAATGGGAGTATATCCGCCGTATATGGCTTCGGGCGCGCGTCTGATATACAGACGCAACCGCGCCGTGGCGGCTCCGGCCGCAGACAAAATGTGACAGACAGCCGGCTTCATAATAACCCTCCTTTTTCAGAATCTGAACGAAAGCCTGTTTCATCTCTTCCTGGATTCGGCAAAAGACGGACGGTCAATCGGACCTCCGTCTTTTGCTTTTCATGCCGGATTTTTGAAGAAAAATATAGCGGGGCAAACACCGGATCCCTCGGCAAAAAATCTCTGATTTTTGACCGGGGCGGTTAGCGGGGTCCCCGACCAAAAATCTTTGATTTTTGATTGGGGATAACTATCGGGGTCCCCGCAATAATTCCCGCAGGGAATTTTGTGGGGTATAAATCGGGGCCCCCACAATAATTCCGCAGGGAATTTTGTGGGGTATAAATCGGGGTCCCCCGCAATAATTCCCGCAGGGAATTTTGTGGGGTATAAATCGGGGTCCCCGCCGAAAGAATTTCCGGCGGAGCATAATTTTAACGGGCGGAAGATTCCGCCCGTTTTGTCTTGCGTGCCCGTAACAACGGAGTTTTCTCGTCGGCGACAGCCTTTGTGCTTTGCCGCAACCGCCGGCTGCGGGTCATTTGCTGTTGAAAGGCTTGTCTTTTGTGCAGTGCGCCGCAGCGCTCTTATGTACCTCGGCAGGGAAGCGCCTGCCGCTTTTGCGGCGTATATGTCGGCTTACCACAGATCGTCGTTGCGGACGATGGACGCGCCTTTTGCGGCGCGCGCGATAGCGGCGATGCCTTTCTTTGCCGCTTCCTTGGAAAGGTATCCGTCGTTGGTCGTGGCGACGATGTTGCCGTTGGAAGCGAGCAGTCTGAGCCTGATCTCACCCTGTTTGTCGGTGTAGATCTGCCATTTCGGGAATTTGAGCTCTTCCCACTTTTGCAAAGTCTGATCCTCTATGGGAGCGGTGGCGGCGTTGTTGCGCACGCTGTTGATGCCCGTCTTGCAGTTGGAGATGGAGGTGTAAAGCCCTGCGCCTATGGCCACAACTCTGTAGTTGGAAGAGTAGAGCTTGTAGACGAAGTTGCCCTTGTCCGTCTTTTTGATGACGAATCTCCCGTGGGGAGCGCTCTCGTCGCCTGCCTCGATGACCTGCTCGGCGGGTTTTGTGTCTTCCTTCGCTTTTGCGGCGGCAGGCTTGGCAGTCGCTTTTGCAGCGGCGGGAGCCGCTTTTTCCGCGCTCTTTTTGGGAGCGGCCTTGGTTTCCGCCTTTGCAGCGGTCTTTTTGTCGGCGGCCTTTGCCGCAGACTTCTTGACGTCTTCGGACGCCGCTTTTTCTTTAGCCACTTTGGTTTCCTCCTTATTGCTTGCTGCCTTGGCAGTTTTTGCGGTTTGTTTATTTGCGGTTTGCTTTGCCGCAGGTTTCTTTTCGGGTTTTTCCCGGTCGGCGGGGGAGCTGTCGGCTCCCTTTTCGGGCGCAGGCTCTTCCTTCGCCTTCGGCTCAGCCTTCTTCTTCGCCGGCTTGATCACCGCGTTGTCCCATACGTTGCCGTCGTCGGCGCCGGACTGGTATATGACGTGCGACGCGGGTTTCGCCGCTTTTTTCTTTGCCGTCCGTTCAGGCTCTACGGCATCCGCGGGAACTTCCGCCGCTTCCTCGGCGACAGGCTCCTCCGCAGCGGTCTCAGGCTCCGCCGGCGCGGCATCGGACGCGGTTTCGCCGGGGTATGCAGCCTCTTCGGCGGCAGCGTCCGCAAGGGGAGTCTGCTGCGCGTCTTCGTCGCTTGCGGCAGGGATCGCGGCTTCCTCCTGCGCTTCGGGGGCGTTGAGGGTGTCGTTTGCCGCCGGGACAGATTCCTCCTCAACGGTTTCGGAAGGAGCCGCAGGCTCTTCGCTGACCGCTTCCGGCACGGTTTCGTCCGCAGACTGATCGGACGCTTCCTCTTCCTCTGCGGCAGGGGTTATGCCGGCCGCGTAGAGATAGATAGGATCCGCAGGGGGAAGCTCGTCTTCCTTTTCGGGCGCGTTTTCGGGAGCGGGCGCGGAGATCTCCTCGAAAGTTTCCCCGGCCTCCTCCGTCGTATCGTCCGCCTGAGCGGAAGGAGTCCCGGCAGGAGTGCCGTCCTCCGCCGCGCCGTCCTGCTTTTCGCCCTGAAGGTCCGCAGCTTTGTAGACCTTGCCGTCGACAACGCTGATAAGCTCCCCGACGGGAGCGGAATCGTCGTCGTCCTCGATTTCGCTGTCCAAAAAAACGATATCCTCGTAATTGTCGAGATAATCCGCCATAATTCATCCTCCGAAGACAAATCGAAATTATAATATCATATTCACTTCGATTTTTCAACCTGCATATTAAAATTGTATTGATTTTTTCTGCCGCCGTCATCCGCCCGGACTGCCGCGGCAGACGGGAGGACGCGGGATCGGGTTTCCGCCGCGGCGGAAAAATGCCGGGCGGCATCAGGCGGAATATCGGGAAGGGCGCGGCTTTTCGTTTGTGTTTCGCTCGGAATTGTGCTAGCATATATTCATGCGTGATTTCGGACTGAATCCCCAGCAGATGCTCGCCGTGCAGGATACGGACGGAGCGATATTGGTCATAGCCGGAGCCGGCAGCGGCAAGACGCGCGTGCTTACCGCGCGCATATGCGCGCTCGTCGAGGCGGGCGTTTCGCCGTACAACATTCTCGCCATAACGTTCACCAACAAGGCCGCCAACGAGATGAAGGAGCGCATAGAGCGCGAGCTCGGCTGCGAGGCGGGCGGTGTGTGGACGAGCACTTTCCACTCGATGTGCGCGCGCATGCTGCGCATGGACGCCGAGCGTCTGGGCTACACGCGCGATTTTACCATTTACACCGATCTCGAAAGCGAAAGGGTGGTTAAGCGCGTGTGCGACACCGTAGTCGGAGCCGATCCCAAGCGCAAGGGGAGTTATCTCAACCACATCTCGCGTGCCAAGACGGCGGCGCTCACGCCCGAAGAGTATTACGAGGCGGTCAAAGACGTTGTGCAGGACGCAAAGACCGTCGCGCTCGTGTACCGCGCTTACGAAAAGGAACTCAACGCGTGCAACGCGATGGACTTCGACGATCTGCTCCTCAAGACGGCGGAGCTTTTCGAGAAATGTCCGGACGTGCTGGAAAGGTGGCAGAACCGTTTCCGCTACATCAACGTGGACGAGTTTCAGGACACCAACAAGCTGCAGTACAGGCTCGTGCGCATGCTCTCAGCGAAGTGGGGCAACGTATTCGTCGTCGGCGACGAAGATCAGAGCATATACAGCTGGCGCGGCGCGGAGATACGAAACATACTCGAATTTTCGCAGGACTTCAAAGGCGCGAAAGTGTACAAGCTGGAACAGAACTACCGCAGCACCAAAAACATTCTCGCCGCCGCCAACAATGTCATAAAGCACAATTCCGCACGCAACGAAAAGACGCTGTGGAGCGCGCTTGGCGACGGATACGAGGTGGAATACTTCGAGGCGCGCACCGACCGCGACGAGGCGGAATACGTCACGCGTACGGTAAACCGGCTGATCCGTGCCGGAGAGAACTATCGCGGCATTGCCGTGCTGGTGCGCGCGAACTCGCTGACAAGACTTTTCGAAGAGAGTTTCACCCTGCACGGAATACCTTACAAGGTGTTCGGCGGATTCAGGTATTTCGAGCGCAAGGAGATCAAGGACGCGCTCGGCTACGTGCGCCTTGCGGTCAACCCGGACGACAACGACGCATTCCTGCGCGTGGTCAATTATCCCCGGCGCGGCATAGGCGCGTCCGCGGTGGCGGAAGTCGCGCTCGCCGCCGAAAAAGAGGGCATATCCTACCTCGAAACGGTAAGACGCGGAGGTCTGGTGTCGCCTGCGAACGAGAAAAAACTGGCTAAATTCCTCGGCGTGGCGGAGTCCATATCCGACGCAATGGGCAGGATGAGCCCCGTGGATTTCATGCAGTACGTCATCACGGAGAGCGGTCTGGAAGCCGCGCTGAAAACCAGCGAGGACCCCGATGACCGCAACCGATACGAGAACATAGAAGGGCTGGTCGGCGCCGTGAAGAACTTCGTGGAGGACAACCCGGAGGCGACCATGTCGGACTTCATGCAGTCCGTGTCCCTGGTGTCGGACTCCGACGGAATGGACGACGAGAATTACGTCACCGTCGCCACGATCCACGCCGTGAAGGGGTTGGAGTTCGACAACGTGTTCATAATAGGTCTGGAAGAGGGCGTGTTCCCCACGTCGAGCGCCGTCGCCGACGGCGACGTGGAGGAGGAACGGCGGCTGATGTACGTCGCGGTGACGCGCGCCAAGCGCCGTCTTTATGTTCTTTCCGCGCGTTCACGCTTCCGCTTCGGCAGGACTGAAAACAATCCGAAAAGTCGCTTTATCTCCGAAATGAGAGGCGATAAAACGTCGATACGGGTGAGCGGAGCGTTTTTTGGCGAGGACAGGAAGGCACCGAAAAAACCTGTCTCGGACTTCGGCAAAAAAGCGTCGCCCGTCTTTGTGTCGGCACCGGCGCGCCGCGCCGACGCGCCGGACTTTTCGGAGTTCGTGAAGGGCGCGGTGGTGGAGCACCGCAAGTTCGGACGCGGAGTCGTCCGCGAAACGGTGGGCGAGGGCGAGAACAAGACCGCCGCCATAGAATTCGAGGGACTCGGCGTGAAGCGTTTCGCACTTTCAATAGCGGTCAACAGCATGAGCATCGTAAAGGAGGGGAAATGAAGCCCTACGACAGAATGAAGGAGCTGGTGGAGCAGCTCAACAGATATGCCGCTCTCTACTACGAAGAGGACGCGCCCGTCGTGTCGGACGCGGAGTACGACATGCTCTACGACGAGCTGCGCGCGCTTGAGGAAAGCGAGGGATATTCGTTGAAAAATTCTCCCACGCACAGAGTGGGCGGCGCGCCGCAGAAAAAGTTCGTCCAGTCGAAGCATCTGTTGCGCCTGTACAGTCTGGACAAGTGCAAGACGGAAGAGGAGCTCGCCGCGTGGTACGACCGCGTCGTCAAGGCCGTCGGGGAGGAGCCGGAGTTGACCGCGGAGTACAAGTTCGACGGGCTGACGCTCAACATCCTTTACGAAAACGGGGCGCTGGTAAAAGCGGCGACGCGCGGCGACGGCGTTACGGGCGAGGAAGTGACCGCGCAGGTAAAGACCATATCCGGCGTGCCGAGAAACATCTCGTACAAAGGGAAGATAGAGATCCAGGGAGAGGGCATAATGCGGCTGAGCGCTCTTGCCGAGTACAACGCGAGAAGCTCCGAGCCGCTCAAGAACGCGCGCAACGGCGCCGCCGGGGCTATACGCAATCTCGATCCTTCGGTGACCGCCGAAAGGCACCTCTCGTTCATGGCGTACAACATCGGTTACAGCGACCGCCGCTTCGAGTCGCAGGCGGAGATGCACGACTTCCTGAAGGAAGAGGGGTTTGAAACGGAAAGCGATTTCACTGTGATAAAAGGCGTTAAAGAGGCGTTCGCTTTTACGGAAAAGGTCAACGCTCTGCGTCCTTCGTTGGATTTCCTCATAGACGGCGTGGTGTTCAAGGTCAACGATACCGCGCTCCGCGGGGAGATAGGTTACACGGAGAAATTCCCCAAGTGGGCGATAGCCTACAAATTCAAGGCGGACGAGATGACGACGCTGCTGGAGGACGTGGTTTGGCAGGTGTCCAGGAGCGCGAAGCTCAATCCTCTCGCTGTGCTGGAGCCGGTGGACATCGGCGGCGTGACCGTAAAGCGCGCAACGCTCAACAATTACGGCGACATCCTGAAAAAGAAGGTGCGCATAGGCGACCGCGTGTTCATACGCAGGAGCAACGACGTCATCCCGGAGATCACCGGAGTTGCCGAAGAGATGCCCGGCGCGAAAGACGTGGAGAAACCGGCCGTGTGTCCCGCATGCGGCGCACCCGTGAGGGAAGAGGGCGCGTTCCTCTACTGCACGGGAGAACACTGCGCGCCGCAGATCGTGTCCGCGCTCGACCACTTCGCGTCCAAGGACGCGATGGACATAGACGGATTTTCGGAAAAGACCGCGGAGCAGTTCTACAACGAATTGCACCTTACTTCGCCCGTGCAGCTGATGCGGCTGAAAAAGGATGATATATCGGGGCTCGACCGTTTCGGCGACAAGAAGGCGGAGAACCTTATCGGCGCGATAAACGCGGCGAAGGACACCACCATGGACAGGCTGCTGTTCGCGCTGGGAGTGGACGGCATAGGCAAAAAGACCGCCAAGGATCTCGCCGCGCGCTTCGGCACTTTCGACGCGCTCGCAGCGGCGGACAGGGACGCGCTCACAGCCGTGGACGGCATAGGCGGCGTGCTTGCCGACAACATCATCTCCTTCTTTGCCGACGAGAGCAACCGCAGGCTTCTCTCCGACCTGTTCGCAAGCGGCGTGAGCGTGAGGCGCGAAGAGAAGAAGACCGGCGTCTTTACGGGCATGCGCGTCGTGCTCACGGGTTCGCTGCCCACATACAAGCGGGGAGAGGCGACCGCCCTCATCGAGGAGAACGGCGGAGAGGTGGCGGCGTCCGTGTCGAAGAACGTGGATCTCGTGCTTGCCGGCGCCGACGCGGGAAGCAAACTCGACAAGGCTAAAAAGCTGGGAATAAGGATTATCGACGAAAACGAGTTCGTAAACATGCTGAACGGCGCAAAAGGCGCGGAAAGCGCGGATTGATCCGAAGCGTCGTACGGTGCGCGCCGCAAACGCGCAGAAGGAGCAGACAATGGCGGAAGAAAGACGTAAAAAACATCCTTCCGATTCTTACACGGAGCAGGTGCACATCATAACGCAGTCCGACATCAACGGTTTCAACCGTCTGTTCGGAGGCACGCTGATGTCGTGGATAGACGTGCTCGCCGCGGTCGTGGCGCGCAGACATTCGGAGTGCAACGTGACCACCGTGTTCGTGGACACTCTCGAGTTCCGCGCTCCGGCGCGCGTGAACGACACCATCATGATGACGGGCAAGATGACGTACGCAGGCAAAACTTCGATGGAAGTGTGCGTAAAGACTTTCGTGGAGGAACTCTCCGGCGAACGCAAGCTCATCAACGTCGCCTATCTCATTCTCGTGGCGCTCGACGCAAACGACGAACCGACGGAAGTGCCTGCGCTGCTGCCTGTCACGGAATCCGAACTGGAAGAGTGGAAAGCCGGCGCGAAACGCCGCGAGCTGCGAAAGCTGCGCCGTTCCGAAAAATACTGACCGCCTGCGCCGGAAGGCGCGCGGCAGCGCCGTACGGAGCGTCGGGACGGCAGTGGCGAAGGGAATAATTAAAATCCCGTCCGCAAACTATTGCGGGCGGGTGTTTTTTTGTGATATAATCTATAAAATCATTTACAGGCGGGTGTGCGTATGCGCAGTATGACCGGTTACGGCAAAGGCTCGGCGTCGCAGGACGGCAGGACGGTCACGGTGGAGATCAAGACCGTCAACCACAAGTTTTTCGATTGGAGCATGAAGATGCCCAAAGGGTTCCTTTTCGCGGAGGACGACGCCAAGAAGGCGGTCGCCGCGGTGGTGGCGAGAGGGCATGCCGACGTGTTCCTCACCTACGCGCAGGAACAGGGGCAGACTGCGGAATACCGCATCGACGTCCGGCTCGCGGCAAAGTACGTCGCCGCGGCGAAGGAACTTGCCGAAGCGGCGGGCGTGCCGTGCGATGTGACTGCGGCGTCGCTCATGAAGAATTCCGACATCCTCGCTCTCGAATACGCCGAAGCCGACGACGAGGAGTTGAAAAATCTCGTTATGACCGCGCTCGGCGACGCGCTGGAAGGTCTGCTGTCCATGCGTGTGCGCGAAGGCGAAGCGCTGGCGGAGGACATCGCGTCCAAGCTGGACTCAATGCGTCTTTCCGTGGACGCGATAGAGAACGTCGCCCCCGACGTGGTGGACGAATACAGGAGAAAGCTCACCGCCCGCATCACGGAGCTGCTGGGAAGTTCGGTCGCGGACATGGGGCGCGTGGCGACGGAAGTCGCGCTGTTCGCCGACAAGTGCGCCGTCGACGAGGAGATAAGCCGGCTGAAAGCGCATATAGCGGCGATGCGCGGATATCTCAAAGCCGAAGGTCCGGTGGGAAGAAAACTGGATTTCCTCGTGCAGGAGATGAACCGCGAAGCCAATACGATAGGTTCGAAGGCGAACGATCTGCGCATCACCGAAGAAGTCCTGAAACTGAAAAACGACATAGAAAAGATCCGCGAACAGGCGCAGAACGTGGAGTGATCATGGAAAGAAAAGGTCTGCTTGTAGTCATTTCGGGGTTCAGCGGCGTGGGCAAGGGCACCGTCATACAGATGGTTCTCGACGAGCTTCCCACCCTCCGCTTCTCCATATCGTGTACGACGCGCGCTCCGAGAGCGGGAGAGGAGAACGGCGTCAACTACTACTTCCTCTCCGAAGAGGACTTCGAGAAGAAGATAGCGGAAGGCGCGTTCGTGGAATACACGCGAACTTTCACCAACTACTACGGCACTCTCAAAAGCGAGATAGACGGACCGATAGCGTCCGGCGTCGACATTCTGCTGGAACTCAACGTTGTGGGCGCGAAGAATCTCAAGCGGCTTTATCCCGACTGCGTGACCATATTCGTGCAGCCGCCTTCGCTTGAAGCGCTCAAGGCGCGCTTAATTGGAAGAGGCTCCGAAAGCCCGGAAAGTCTGGAACGCAGACTGAGAGAGATAGAAAACGAGAGCAAGGACATCCCATCGTACGATTATGTAGTGACCAACACGGTAGCGCGTACCTGTGCGGACGAGATAGTCGCCATCATCAAGAGCGAACATCTCCGCACCGACCGCTCCGCATCAAAGAATATATTCCCAACGGAGGACTGAAATTATGATGATCGACCCCCCGATCGACAAACTCATCGCAAAGGCGGAATGCCGCTACGCGCTGGCATGCGCGGTATCCAAACGCACCCGTGAACTGCTCACCAGCGAGAGCAACTACCTCGCCGAGAGCGGCGAAAAACCCGTGACTCTCGCCTGCAAGGAGATCTACGAGGGCAAGACAAAGATAGTGCGCGACTGATGCTTTACGGAAAGAGCGTTGTACTCGGCGTAAGCGGCGGCATTGCCGCTTACAAAAGCTGCGAGATAGTGTCGCGGCTCAAAAAACTCGGCGCGGAAGTGGACGTCGTCATGACCGCCAACGCCGAGGAGTTCGTCACGCCTCTGACCTTCGAAACTCTCTCCAACCGCAAGGTGGTGAGGGGGACTTTCGACGAGCGCGAAGAGCACGACGTGAAGCACGTTTCGCTCGCAAAAAAAGCGGACGTGTTCGTCGTCGCGCCCGCTACAGCGAACGTCATTGCCAAGTTTGCGCAGGGCATAGCCGACGATATGCTGTCCACCACATGGCTTGCGTGCAAAGCGGCGAAAGTCATCGCCCCGGCGATGAACACCGCAATGTACGAGGACGAAGCCACGCAGTCCAACATGAAGCTGCTTGCGGAGCGCGGGGTGATATTCTGCGATCCTTCCGTAGGCAGGCTTGCGTGCGGCGACGTGGGTAAGGGCAAGATGGCGGAGCCTCACGAGATAGTGCGGCTCATCGAGGACATCCTTCAGCCGCGGCGCGATTTGGAAGGGAAGAGAGTGCTGGTGACCGCCGGCGCCACCGAAGAGTACATCGACGGCGTACGCATCCTCACCAACCACTCCAGCGGCAAAATGGGCTGCGCGGTTGCCGAGGCGGCCGCGGAGCGCGGTGCGGAAGTCGTGCTCGTGCACGGCAATATGTCGGTGTCCGTGCCGTCCGGCGTTGCGAGGAGCGTAAGAGTGCGCTCCACCGAAGAGATGAAAGACGCAGTGCTTGCCGAAGTGCCGGACGCCGACGTGATAGTCATGGCGGCGGCGCCTGCCGATTACAGGCTGAAAAAGACTTTCGGCAGCAAGATAAAGAGCGAAACGCTGACTCTCGAATTTGTCAAAAATCCCGACATCGCAAAGGAAGTCGGCAGAATAAAGGAGGGGCGCAGGCTCGTCATCTTCTCCGCCGAAACCGACGATCTTCTCCAAAACGCGTCTAAAAAAGTCGCCGCGAAGAACGCCGATTTCGCGGTAGCCAACGACGTCACCAAAGAGGGCGCCGGGTTTTATACCGACACCAACATCGCGTCCCTTGTGGGCGCGAACGGCGAAGTGCGCGAGTGCGGACTCATGACCAAGCGCGAACTTGCCGACGTCATTCTGGACGCGGTGCTCGACGGCTATGGTGCTTGAAGTCATAGTGGACATATCCACGGCGGAGATAGACCGGCCTTTCGATTACGAAGGGGACGACGTCCCTCTCGGCAGCCGCGTCGCGGTGGAATTCGCAAGACGCAGCACCGTTGGATTCGTGGTGGGGAAAAAAGAAAAGTCCGACTTCCCGACGCTGAAAAGAGCAAGATATCTGGACACTCCCGTGAATGCGGAGCAACTGTCGCTCATGAACGGAATGCGGAGTAAATACAATCTCCGTCACATCGACGTGCTCAGGCTGTTCGTTCCGGCCAAACTCAGGGAGGAAAGGGATCCGGAGTTCAAGAGGATTTTTCTTACCGCCGCGGACGGAATGGACGAAGAAGCGGTCGCAGTCGCCCTGAAACGCGCGCCCAGGCAACGCGAAGCGCTTGAATTTCTCAAAAAGAGCGGAGGGGAGTATCTCTCCATGCTGGCGGAGCGTTTCGGCGCGGGAGCGGTGAACGGACTGCGCGAAAAGGGGTATGCCGAAGAGAGCGCGGTGCACGAAACGAGGGTGCCTCTCAGTACGCTGTCGGGCGAACGCAGGAAAGTGACGCTGACGCACGACCAGCAGACCGTGGTTGACGCGATAACGGGCGGAAAGGGAGTATTCCTGCTGCACGGAGTCACGGGCAGCGGCAAGACGGAAGTCTACATGACCGTGATAGAAAGGATGCTCGCGGCAGGCAAAACGGCTATAATGCTCGTGCCTGAGATCGCGCTCACTCCGCAGATACTCGGACTTTTCCGCGCAAGGTTCGGAGATCTGGTCGCGCTCATGCACTCCGGGCTGAACGCCGGAGAGCGTTACGACGAATGGAAGCGGCTGAAAGACGGCAGTGCGAAGATCGCGGTGGGACCGCGGTCCGCCGTATTCGCGCCGCTGGAGAACATCGGAGTCATCATCATAGACGAGGAGCACGATTCGAGTTACGTCAGCGAATCCAATCCGCGCTACGACGCGAAGGAAGTGGCGAAAATGCGCGCGGCGCAGTGCGGGGCGGCGCTGGTGCTCGGCTCGGCGACTCCGGATATGGAAAGTTATCTCAACGCAACGGAGGGCAGGTACACGCTGCTGACTCTCAAAAACCGCATTGCGGCTTACCAGCTGCCGGAGATGGAGATAGTGGACATGGTGCAGGAGTTCCGCTACGGCAACCGCTCTCTCTTCTCCGAGGCTCTGCGCGACGCCATAGGGGCAGCCCTCGGACGTAAGGAACAGGTGATACTGTTCCTCAACAGACGCGGTTTTGCGTCCTTCGTCATGTGCAAGTCATGCGGTTGGGTGGCTAAGTGCGAGGACTGCGACGTTTCGCTCACTTACCACAAGAGCGAGAACGTGCTCAAATGCCATTGCTGCGGCAAACGTTACCACGCGCTGGCAAAGTGCCCCGTGTGCGGCAGTACGGAGATAAAGCAGGGCAAGACGGGTACGGAAAAGGTGGCGGAGGAGCTGAAGGCGATGTTCCCCGGCGCGCGGGTGCTGAGAATGGACAACGACACCACTTCGCGCAAGGACAGCTACTTCCGCATTCTGAGCGAGTTCGCGGCGGGCAATGCCGACGTGCTCGTGGGGACGCAGATGATAGCCAAAGGCCACGATTTCCCCAATGTCACTCTCGTGGGTATACTGGAGGCGGACGCCGCGCTGTATTTCAGCGATTACCGCTCGTCGGAACGTACGTTCCAGCTCATCACGCAGGTGGCGGGAAGAGCCGGCAGAGCCGACAAGAAAGGTCGCGTGATACTCCAGACCTATTCGCCGCGGCACTATGTCTTCCGCTTCGGGAGAACGTACGACTACGAAGGGTTCTGGCGCAAGGAGATCAACACGCGCATGGTGACCAAATTTCCGCCTTTCACCAAAGTGGTGCGCGTGCTGATTGCCGCGGAGGACGAGCAGCAGGCGGTGGACAGCACGAGGAGCATTTACCGCGCGTTGCTTGCGACGGAGGAAAAGACGGGCAAATTCGTGTACATAGGTGCGGCGCGGTCTCCCGTCACGCGCATGCACGGGCTTACGCGCTACCAGGTGCTGATGCGCCTTCAGCCCGAAGTGTTCGAGCGGATCATGCCTGAGATTTACGCTCTCACCGCCGAATTCAAACCGCAGAAAGGGAGTTGCTTTGCGGAGATCAATCCGCAGAGCCTGATATAAAATGGCTAAACGTATAATACTTCAATCACCCGATCCGATCCTCTTCAAGAAATGCCGCCCGGTGGAGGCTTTCGATGAGAAACTCGCCATTCTTCTCGACGACATGCGCGAAACGCTGGAGGCTGCCGACGGCGCGGGACTTGCCGCACCTCAGGTCGCCGTGCTTAAACGCGTGTGCGTGGTGAGCACGGAGGACGGCTACTACGAGCTCGTCAATCCCGAACTCAAATCCGCTTCGGGAGAGCAGACGGGCATAGAGGGGTGTCTTTCCGTCAAGGGCAAATACGGTACGGTAACGCGTGCGGACAAGATAACCGTCATAGCGTACGACCGTTACGGAAAAAAGAAAAAGTACAAGGTCGAAGGATTCACCGCGCGCGCCTTCCAGCACGAGATGGACCACCTCGACGGCGTGCTGTACACCTCCAAGTGCAAGGATCTGAAAGACGAATGAGCAAGTTGAAGATAGTTTTCATGGGGACGCCGGATTTTTCGGCGGAAGTGCTGTCCGCGCTCGCCGCGGAACACGATGTCGCGGCAGTCGTCACCGGACCGGACAAACCCGTCGGAAGAGGATACACGCTCACACCTTCTCCGCTGAAAGTCAGAGCCACGGAACTCGGCATTCCCGTGCTGCAGTTCGGGAAGGTGTCGCGCGACGGGCTGGAAGCAGTCGCCGCGCTTAAACCCGATCTCGGCGTGACCGCCGCGTTCGGGCAGATCCTTTCCGACAAGTTTCTCTCCGTTTTCCCGAAAGGAGTGATCAACGTTCACGCTTCGCTGCTTCCGCGATACCGCGGCGCGTCCCCGATACAATGGGCGGTGCTCAACGGCGACAAGGAAACGGGCGTGACGATCATGCGCACCGTGAAAGAGGTGGACGCAGGGGATATTCTCCTGCAAAAGCGCACTCCGATAGGCGAAAAGGAGACCGCGGGCACGCTGTTCGACAGGCTTGCGGTACTTGGCGGCGAAGCGCTGTGCGAAGCCGTGCGGCTCATTGAGAGCGGCGAAGCGGTTTACACTCCGCAAGACGCCTCCTCCGCCACTCACTGTGGCATGATCTCCAAAGCGGACGGTAAAATCGATTTCGGCAAGACCGCCGCGGAACTCGACCGTTTCGTGCGCGGCATGACTCCGTGGCCGTCGGCATGGTTCGACGCGGACGGAGGCAGAGTAAAAGTGTTCGCCGTCGCCCGTGCGGACGGGAGCGGAGCGCCCGGAGAGGTGCTCGCCGCAGACGCGAAAAGCGGACTTGTCGTCGCATGCGGCGGCGGTGCGGTACGCCTTTCCGTGCTGCAGCCGGCGGGCAAACCGCGTATGAGCGATACGGCGTATCTCGCGGGACACAAAATAGCCCTCGGAGCGGTGCTGTCATGAAAGAGCACATTCTCGCCGCCTGCAAGTTGCTTTCGGAGATATACACCGACCGCACATATGCCGACCGCGTGTTCGACGGCGAAAATGCGAGCGCACTTTCCGTACGTCTGGTTTTCGGCGTGCTGGAGCGCGATACGGAGATAAGTTTCATTCTGGCGCAGCTCGCCGAAAAGCAGCCTCAGAAGCCGGTAAGGATACTGTTGAAAGTGGGCGCGTACGCTTTGCTTTACCTCGACAACGTGCCTGATTACGCGATAGTCAGCGAGTGCGTGGAGGCGGTCAGAAGCATGGGCAAAGGCGGAGCTTCCGGCTTCGTCAACGCGGTGCTGAAAAGGATAGCCGCGCGCAGATTCTCCCTGCCGGAGCCCGGTGCGCCCGATTATCTTTCCGTACATTATTCCAAACCCGAATGGTTCGTGGACAGGCTCATCGCCGAGTTCGGCGAAGCGCGTGCGAAAGCTGTGCTTGAGGACAAGGGCAGCGACGATGTGCACCTGCGCGTGAATTCGCGCGTGTCGTCGGCGGAAGCGGTGATAAAACTTCTCCGCGCACATGCGCAGGAATATATGCCGAGCGCCGTCGGAGGAATACTCACGCGCGTCACGCCGCTCGTGAAGTCACTCTTTGCCGAAGGAGTGGTGACCTATCAGTCCCCTTCGTCCGTACTCGCCGTACAGGCCTTGGCACCTGGCGGCAGAGCGGAAGTGCTGGACCTGTGCTCCGCGCCGGGAGGCAAGGCGGTGTACGCGTCCGAGCTCGCGCCCGGCGGCAGAGTGACCGCATGCGACGTGCATCCGCACAGGCTGGAACTCGTCAGAAAATATTGCTCGCGCATGCGCGCGGACAACGTCACGCCCGTACTGTCGGACGCCACGGTGTTCGAGCCGCGTTTCGAAGGGCGGTTCGACTTCGTCATGGCGGACGTGCCGTGCACTTGTTTCGGGACTTTCCGCAAGCACCCCGACGTGTTTTTGCAGCGTGGGGAGGATGCGATAAAGCAGCTTTCCGCCGTGCAGAAGAAGATATTGCAAAACGCCGTGCGCTATCTCAAAGACGGCGGCGTGCTTGTGTATTCCACATGCACTCTGTTCCGCGAGGAGAACTCCGACAATGCGGAATTCGCCCGCAAACTCGGTCTTGTACCAGAGAAAATGCCGATCCCGTTTGAGAACGACGGCACTCTTCAGATACTCCCGCGCGGAGAGTGGGACGGATTCTTTATAGCGAGGTTCAGAAAATGACGCGGGACAGCATTAAACGACCTCTTCTCGGACTCACCGTCGAGGAGCTGAAACCGCTGCTCCCCGACGCGCCCGCGTATACGGCGAAACAGGTGCGCGCATTCTGTTTCGAAGGGAAAAAGATAGATGAGATGACCTCGCTTCCCAAAAAACTGCGCGCCGAGCTTGAGGAGAATTTCGTCGCCAACCCCGTGTCCGTCATGCGGGTGTACCGTTCGAAGGACGGCAGCAGCAAGTATCTCTTTTCGCTGTCGGACGGCAATCTCATAGAGGGCGTTTACATGCCGCACTCCTACGGCAACACGTTGTGCGTGTCCACGCAGATAGGGTGCAGGATGCACTGCGCTTTCTGCGCTTCCGGCGCGGACGGGCTGGTGCGCGACCTGGATTTTTCGGAAATACTCGGACAGGTGGTCGCCGTCAATGCCGCAGAGGGCGGCAGCGTAAAAAAACGCGCCGTCACAAATATCGTGCTCATGGGCAGCGGCGAACCTTTCGACAATTACGGCAACGTCATGCGCTTTCTGGACGAGGTTTCCGCGCCCGACGGACTGAACGTCTCCGAGCGCAACATCTCGCTCTCGACGTCCGGGCTTGCCGACAGGATACGCACCTTCGCGGACAGCGGAAGGAAAGTGACGCTTTCGGTCAGTCTGCATTCTCCTTTCGACGAAGAGAGGAGCAGGCTCATGCCCGTGAACCGCAAATACGACATCGCATCTGTGGTAGCCGCAGCGAGATATTATTTTGAAAAGACGGGCAGGCGCGTGATATTCGAATACACGCTTATCGCCGGAGTGAACGATACGGACAGATGCGCCGTGCGGCTCTCCGAACTCGTACGGGGATTCCCGGCGCACGTCAATCTGATCAGGCTCAATCCCGCCGGCAACGCCATGAAACGTCCTTCCGCGGACGCGGCGAAGGATTTTCTTGTCAGACTTTCGGCGCTGGGGGTGTCGGCGACCGTCAGGCACAGCTTCGGCGAAGATATCGAGGGAGCGTGCGGACAGCTGCGCAGACGCGTTATGTCCGAAGAAAGACAGGCTGCCGGCGGCGTGCCGGAGCGCGCGGCGGAAGGATCGGAAAAACGCGGAGGCAGGGGGAAATTCACGACCGTATGAAAACGGAAAGCGGCAGAGTCGTCAAAGCCGTCGCATCCAGATTCTGGGTGGACGCCGGCGGCAGCGTAAAAGTGTGTTTCGCACGGAAGAAACTCAAGGCGGACGGCGACATTTACGTCGGCGACAAGGTCGTCGTCGCAAAGGACAGGGACGCGTACGTCATCGAGAGTCTCTTCCCGCGCGAAAACGTGCTCGTGCGCCCCTATGTGGCGAATGTGGACGTGTGTCTTATCGTGCTTGCGCCCGAGCCGGAGCCGGACTTTCTGCTCGCGGACAAGGTCATAGTCAACTGCCTGAAAGAGGGAATCGAGCCCGTCCTGGTGTGGAACAAATCGGATATTGCAAAGTGCGATCTTTCGGAGTATAATGACGTCTGCAAGGCCGTGGAATGCAGCGCGGAAACCGGCGAAGGCATAGACGCGCTCGCCGCTCTCATCACGGGGAAAACCGCGTGCTTTGCGGGACAGTCCGCAGTGGGGAAGAGCTCCGTCATCAACGCGCTCCTGGACTCTCCCGTCATGCAGGTCGGGGAGATGGCGCGGAAGGTCAAACGAGGCCGACACACCACGCGGCGCGCCGAGATCATACCCCTGGGGGATGATACCTACCTCGCGGACACCTGCGGATTTTCCATGCTGGACGCGGTGGATATGCCGCCTGAGGAACTGAGGCTCTATTTCGACGATATGGAGCGCTTCAGGAAGGACTGCCGCTTCAACACTTGTCTGCACCTCGACGAGCCCGACTGCGCTGTCAAAGCGCATATAGGAAACGGGGTGGGCGCGGGAAGATACGAAAGATATAAGCTCATTTTCAAAGAGCTGGATGATAGGAGGAAAAACAAATATGATTAAGGTCGCACCGTCCATTCTTTCGGCGGATTTCGGCAAAATGGCGGAAGCCGTGGAGAACATAAAACGCTGGGGCGCGGACTGGGTGCACTGCGACGTCATGGACGGCGTATACGTGCCCAACATCACTTTCGGCATGCCCATGGTGAAGGCGCTGAGGAAATATACCGATATGTTCCTCGACGTGCACCTCATGATCACAAAACCCGAAAAATACGCGGGGCAGTTCTGCGACGCGGGCGCGGACCTCGTCACTTTCCATCCGGAGGCTTCCGACGACGTTGCAGGCGCGCTTGCGGAGATAAAGTCCAAAGGCGTGCAATGCGGACTGGTGGTCAATGCCGATCAGCCGTTTGAGATCGTCGAGCCTTACCTCAAAGATATAGACTTGCTGCTCATAATGACGGTGCAGGCGGGCTTCGGGGGACAGTCCTTCAAGGAAGACTGCCTCGAAAAAGCGCGCCGCGGCGCGGAACTGCGCGAAAAACTCGGTTTGTCCTACGCCATAGAGCTTGACGGGGGAGTTTCTCCCTCCAACATCGCAGTGTGTAAAGCGGCGGGCGCGGACGTCGTAGTCGCCGGAAGTTCGGTATTCAAAGCAGCCGATCCTGCCGCCGCGGTGAAGGCAATGCAGCTTTGAAATCCGACTCGGCTTATTTTGCCTGACAGGGCTCCGCCGAAAGCTGTTTCGGCGGGGTTCTTTCTTTTCCCGACGTACAGTCAGTCCGGCTGTGGTTAAACTTTCATCAAGGGAAGGATGGAGGGGTACAATGCTTCCGTGTCAAGGGACGCAGCCGGTTTGGTCGGAGTTTCGCGCTTTCCATTCACCCTTCGAAGCGGCGGCTCATACTATGTAACAGCTCGGAGGGAATCGTCATGAAGATAGTCTGTGTAAATCCGCCCAGATTCGTTAAATGCTTTTTGAAACTGTTCAGAAGGAACAAGAAAAAGCCCGCCGTGTCGGACGGGCAGTGTGTTGACAAACGATAAAACGACAGGTTTTACGCTCTGTCTATCTTGTCTGAACGCAGACAACGAGTGCACACATACACTTCTTCGGTTCCGCCGGTCGCAGTCTTGACCTTGACTTTCTGAACGTTCGGAGCCCAACTGCGTCTGGTCTTTCTGTGCGAGTGGCTGACCTGATTGCCGCTCATTCTGCCTTTACCGCATACGCTGCAAACTCTGGACATACTACACCTCCTACACGTGGATAACGCGAATATCTTACCAAATATCCGCGAGTATTGCAACCGATTGAGCCCAAAATTATTCATTCGGTTGCAAAAAATGTTCGCTTATAGTAAAATCCATACAAAAGGTGTTGTATGTCACTTACCACGACCAACAAATACGGAAAAATCGCCATTTCCGACGAGGCGGTAGCCGCGGTCGCCGCACAGGTGGCTTCCGAGTGCTACGGCGTAGTGGAAATGGTGTCCCGAAGTCTGAGCGACAACATAGCCACTCTCTGGGGCAGGCATAAGCACGGAAAGGGCGTCAAAGTTGCTACGGTCGACAACCTCGTCTACGTCGAGGTTTTTGTCATATTGAAAGTTGGCGTGAATATAGAAACGGTCAGGAAGGCGGTTGCCGATACGGTGAAGTTCGCACTTGAAACTTTCACCGGCATGCGTGTAAAAAATGTGCACGTCAACGTGGTCGGCATCAGGGTCTGATGGGTAGATAATAATGAATGTCATAGATGGAAGCACTTTCAAGAATATGCTCGCAGGCGGTGCGAAAGCTCTCGAGCTGAACCGTCCCGTTATCGACGAGCTCAACGTATTCCCCGTGCCGGACGGCGACACGGGCACGAATATGTCCCTCACCATGTCTGCCGCCATGCGCGAGATCGCGCCGGTCGGTACGGAAGATATAGGCGAACTCGCGGTCGCGTTCTCCAAAGGCGCGCTCAAAGGCGCGCGCGGCAACAGCGGCGTCATACTGTCGCAGATACTCAAGGGTTTCGCGGTCGCGTTGGACGCGAAGGTTTCGATAGACAAAAAAACTTTCGCCGCGGCACTCAAACGCGGCACCGAGATAGCTTACGGCGCAGTCACCAAGCCCAAGGAGGGCACGATACTTACCGTCGTCCGCGTCATGGCGGAAACGGCGGCAGCCATAGCCAGAAAACGCGGCGGAGAGTTTGAGGAGTTCCTCTCCGAGATCATCGCCGCGGGCGAAGCCATTCTCAAAAAGACTCCGGAGATGCTCCCGGTGCTCGCAAAAGCGGGCGTGGTGGACGCGGGCGGAAGAGGGCTCGTCACCGTCATGGAGGGCATGTACGCCGCGCTCACGGGAGGAGAGATTCCCGTCATCGACCCGGCAAAGACCGCTCCGGAGCCCGTCGCGTCGGGCGCGAAAGAGTTCGTGTCGCTGGACAACGACTACGAGAACATCACCTTCCAGTATTGCACGGAGTTCTTCATCACCCACCTCAAAACCGCCGTCACGGAGTCCGACATCGACAAGTACCGCGACTATCTCATGACCATAGGCGACTGCGTGCTGGTCATAGGCGACCTCGATCTAGTCAAGACGCACGTCCACACCAACGATCCCGACCGCGCGCTCAAGGCGGCGCTCAAGCTCGGCGAGCTGGACAGCATCAAGATCGAGAACATGATGGAACAGCACCGCAAGATAGTCGGCGAACGCGAAGCGAAGGAAAACAAGCAGAAAAAGGAGCTGAAACCCTACGCCATGGTGGCGATATGCGCGGGCGACGGCATGAAAGCCATCTTCGACGACCTTATGGTGGACGTGACGATAGAAGGCGGTCAGACGATGAACCCCAGCGTCTACGACATTCTGAGCGCCGTCAACAGCACGAAGGCTAAAGACGTGTTTGTGCTCCCCAACAACTCCAACATCATTCTCGCCGCCGAACAAGCCAAGGACCTTGCGGACGTGAATGTACACGTCATTCCGACCACCTGCATGCCGGAGGGCATCGCCGCGGCGATAGTGTTCTCGCCCGACGCAACGCCGGAAGAGAATTACACTGCGATGTCGGCGGCTTTCTCGGAGCTGCGCACGGCGGAAGTCACCCATGCGGTGCGCTCGACGCGCATGAACGGCTTCTCCGTCAAAGAGGGCGACGTGATTGGCATCAGCAACAAGAAGATCGTCGCAAAGGGCGCGTCCGTCAGCGAAACCACAATGGAAACTGCGGCAAAGATCGCGGACGGAGCGGAAATGCTCACGCTGTATTACGGCGCGGACGTGACCGCCGCGGACGCGGACAGAATGGTGGGCAAGCTGGAAGAGAAATACCCCGATCTCGAGATCGCGGCATATTACGGCGGACAGCCGCACTATTATTATATCCTTTCTGCGGAATGATCGCCCTGTCGGATATAAAAGGAGTGGGAGAGGCGACCGTCGCCAAGCTCGCGGAACTCGGCATAACCACGCCGTCGCAGCTGGTGCTCCGCCTTCCGTCCAGATATGTGGATCTCAAATCGCCCGTACGCGCGCGTGAAGCGGAGTGCGGGCAATTTTGTTTGTTCGAAGGCACGGTCGTCGGCAAGACCTCTCCGTCCAAACGCGGCGCACGCGGCTTTACGGCGCGTCTTCTGGACGCCGCAGACAGCGGCGCACGCTTTTTCAAAGTCACGTTCTACAACCAGCCATACTATCACTCCGTATTGAAAGAGGGCGAAACTTTCCGTTTCCTCGGCAAGATACAGCCCGGTGATTCCCTGCTGATAAATCCCGTTTTCGAACCGGTGCAAAAAGTCAGAAATCTCGACGGGGTTTTCACGGTATATCCGCTTAGAGGCGTGATCGGGCAGGGAGCGTTCAAAAAGCTCGTCCGCTCCGCGCTGGATGCGCTGTCTGCCGCCGATATGCCCGCCGAAGTGCTCGAAGTTTTGCATTCCGCGCATTTTCCGACCGTCATAAGCGAAGCGGAACAAGGCGTCAGAAGGCTTGCGGCTTTTGACGCGGCTACTGCCGTCGCCATCTACAAAAAGACTGTAAACAGGGGAGAAAATGTCAGGAAAGTATTCTACAATTTGCCGGAAAATATAATACTTCGCTACGTTTCTTCACTTTCGGTAACGCCTACCGAGTCGCAAAAACGCACTTTTGAGGAAATATTCGGCGATCTCACCTCGCCCTCGGATATGTCGCGTATCGTGAGCGGCGACGTGGGATCGGGCAAGACGCTCACGGCTTTTTTCGCCGCGGTATGCGCCGCGGAAGCCGGGCACCAGTGCGCTGTCATGGCGCCGACAGAGATACTTGCCGCGCAGCACGCGGCAAAATTCGCCGATATCGCCGACAGGCTCGGAATAAGGTTCGCGCTGCTCACGGCGTCCACGCCGCGTGCGGAAGCCGCCCGAACGATCGAGGGACTGCAGGACGGAGAGATAAAAGTCGTTTTCGGCACGCAGTCGCTGCTGTCATCGCGCGTTGTGTTTGCCGATCTCACGCTTGCGGTCATAGACGAGCAGCACAAGTTCGGCGTGAACGAGCGTGCCGAGTTGCAGAACAAAGGGGCGCGTGACGTGCTCACGCTCACGGCTACGCCCATACCGCGCTCGCTTGCGCTCACGTTTTACGACGGCATCGCGGTGTCGCACGTCGAAAGGCGCGCGGAGGCCGCGCCCAACGTTTCCACCAGGATCGTTTCCGACGCGAAACTCGGCGATATGCTGCGTTTCGTAGCTGCAGAATGCGGACGCGGCAGGCAGGCGTTCATAGTATGTCCGTGCATACGCGACAGCGAGGGCTTCGAAACTCTCTCCGTAAACGGGTTCGAGCGCGAATACGGCGGCATTTTCGCGTCTGTTCCCCACGCCGTACTGCACGGAAGGCTGTCGGGAGAGGAAAAGGACAGGATAATGTCGGACTTCTCGGCGGGCAAACTCTCTTTGCTCGTCGCCACTTCCGTGGTGGAAGTCGGCGTAGATACCAAAGCCTCCGTGATGTGCGTGCTCGCAGCGGACAGATTCGGGCTTGCGTCCCTTCATCAACTGCGCGGACGCGTGGGACGCGACGGATCGGAAGCCTACTGTTTTCTGCACGTTTCGCGTGCGACGGACCGTGCGGCGGAAAGACTCAAGGCGATAGCGGAGTGCGGCGACGGGGCGGAAGTCGCCGAGCGCGACTTCGAGATGAGAGGAGCGGGCGATCTGCTCGGCACGATGCAGAGCGGAGCGACGCTCACGCCGGCATTGGGGCTGCCCATGACTCCGGCGGTGCTGCACGAGGCGCGTTCGCTTGCCGATGGAGAAAGGTCGCGCGTTGCGGAATATTTCTCCTCCGTCTTCGCACCGGAACTGTACCGCGAATTCACCGAAAAAGTCGTGCGCGTCACCCTTGACAGCTGACGGTGATCTGTCCGCGCGATGCTCTCAGCCCGGAGCGCGCGGCAGGATTTTTGATCGGTCGCAACCGTTTCAAACACCGGATCGCAAACCGCGGCGCAACCGCAAAGACTGTCGCCGCGAAGGAAACCCGTTTATAAATGCCGAATCGTTCGGAATTTTTACGGCTAAGCCGTAAGTGACGCCGCGCTTGACAATTTCCGCGGCTTTTGTATAATATAATAACGCTGGCGCAGTATTCTAGTCAGTTTTCGCCGACCCGAAGGCGGGGGTAAAATATCGCCAAAGGGCATATCGATGAAGTTTCTGGTGATGGCTTTGGTTGCCCAAACCGGGGCTGTTGCTGGGAGTTAAGACTTTCGGGCGCTTCGCAACGGCATGCGAAACTCGACCCGACTGTCGCGGAGACCCGTATCGGTGGGCGCCGCGCCTACTGACCGGGGTTAAACCTGCTATGCGGTGCTCAGGCGCTGTGTGCAGTGTAGCCTGCTTTGAGTGGATCTTCAGGGACAGAGGAACTACGCCCCGACGCGTCCGGCCGACGCCGACGGGCGATCGCCTCTCGAAATGTTGTCTGCAAAAAAAGATAAGGGCGGACGAAAACTGCCAAGGAAATCTTCTAGACTGTTCTCACGAGGCAGCTTGGGGATTATAGTGTGCTCTAAGTGGCGATTCGGTTGTGCAGCGGGAAACCCTGCATCCTGCGAAGTAATGGGAAACCTCTCGTACGGCGACGGCGAGTTTTCGCGGGGGGAAAACCTACCGAACCTGATGGCGCAAGGTTTACTCAGGCTGTTGCCAGCGTGAAAGAAAACCACGGCTTCGAGCCGTTTGCCGCACGGACGCCTGTCCGCAGGCGGCGCATATACCGCGCCGAGCGCGCTCCCGGAAGGGAAGGAGTTTGTTTTGGAAGAGAAAGTTTCGTCAGTCTCCGACGACGCACACAGTCGTGGCGGAGATACCGAAGCGGCATCCGCCGCGGCAGTGGCAACGGACGGCGGCGACGCCGTTTCCGACGTTTCGCAAGGCAAAAAACCCGTCAAAAAGTACAAAAAAAAGCGTAACCTGTGGGCGATCAAGATCACGGTCGTCACTTTGGTGCTTTCCGCATTCATAAGTTTTCTCACCGAGATCACGTCGTCCGCGGGCAATCTGATCGTCACGGTCATACTCTTGCTTTTCATCGTCATGGCGGGCATACTCTTCGACGGCATAGGCGTTGCGGTCACGTCGTGCGATATCACGCCCATAGTTTCCATGGCGTCCAAGAAAGAGTACGGCGCAAAGACCGCGATGTGGCTGGTCAAGAACAACGAAAAGGTGTCCAGCGTATGCAACGACGTCGTGGGCGACATCATCAGCATCATCTCCGGTTCCTGCGGCGCGGCTATCGTCATCGCCATCACGGCGCAGCTTGACGAAAGCTGGCAGCAATGGCTTTCCATCGGCGTATCCGCGCTCATTTCCGCGGTGATGGTCGGCGGCAAGGCATTCCTCAAGAACGTAGCCATCTCCAACTCGAAGGAGTTCGTCATGTTCGTCGCGCGCATCATCGGAGTGTTCCATCCCGAGGAGCGCAGGCGTAAGAAGCATCAGACCGAAAAGAAAAAGAAATACGAAAGCGCGGCGAAAGACGGCGCAAAACATTCCGACAAACCGGCGGACAGCGTACGCGGCGCACAGAATGCGGACAGTCGGCCCGCGGAGAAAAAGGCCGGGAAAAACGGCAGAACCGCCGCCGTCGCGCGCGACCTTTCCGCGGAGGTGAAAGATCCCGTCAGGGACGACGGCGACGATGAGGCTTGACGTCTATCTCCTGACAAAATTCGGACTGCGTTCGCGCACCTATGCCGAAAATCTTATTCTGAGAGGGCTTGTCACCGTGAACGGAAAGCCGGTGGCGAAGCCTTCTTTCGATATTGACGAAGCGCGCGGCGACAGGGCGGAGATCCTCTCCGACGACGGATACGCCTCACAGGGAGCCTACAAGCTCGCGGAGGCGAAGCGCGTCTTCGGATTCGACGCGGCAGGGCTCGACTGCGCGGACATCGGGTGCTCGAACGGCGGATTCACGGACTTCCTGCTGCGCTGCGGCGCAAAGAGCGTGCTCGCGGTGGATGTGGGGGAGTGCGCGCTTCCCGACGCGCTGCTTGCCGACGGACGCGTGACATTCTTGCGCGCGAACGCGCGCGAGCTGCCTCCCGCCGCCGACAAAGACTTTCTCACCGCCGATCTCAGCTTCATATCCTTGAAACTCGTTCTGCCTGCGTTTTTCGGCGTGTTGAAGGAGGGCGGTCGGGCGGTAGTGCTCGTCAAACCGCAGTTCGAAGCCGGACGCGGCGCGCTGAACAAGAAGGGGATAGTGCTCTCGGAAAAGGACAGGACGCGCGCGGTCGAAGGCGTGGTCGCCGCGGCGGAAGAGTGCGGTTTCCGCAAAATCGGACTTACCCCGTCACCCGTCGTGTACTCGGACAAGAACCGCGAGTATCTGCTCTTGCTCGAAAAGCCGCATCACGGTCCGGCAGTCTGATATTTATGCGTAAAATTCTTATATTCTGCTGAAATTTTGTATATTTTGCCCCTATAAGTTTATAAAATCCGAAAAAATTCAAAATTATATTTAACATACGCTTTTTCGCTTGAATTTGGCGGCGCGGCATTGTATAATTGTAAATCGGATTCGGATTATGAAAATAGCTGTATTTACGAAGTCTACGCTCACGGAACATCCCGTGCGCAAATCCCTGCTCGAAGCGCTCTCTCTCAAGGACGGATTCGAGCTTGTCCATACCGCTCCGCAGGATGCGCTGCCCGGCGGCTGTGACCGCGTGCTCGCGTTCGGCGGCGACGGGACCATGCTGGACGCCGCGGTGCGCTGTGCGAAAGCCGACGTGCCCCTCCTGGGCGTGAACATAGGGAATCTCGGTTTCCTCACTCAATTCGACGCCGGAGTCACCGCGGACGAACTTGCGGACGCTCTGAAGAGCACCGCCGTCAAGCGGAGGATGCTGCTTGAATGCAGGACGTCCGGCGAAGTCTTTTTTGCCCTGAACGACATAGTTGCCAAAAGCTCGTCCACCCGTCCCGTCAGCGTGGGGCTTTACGTCGACGGGCAGTTTGCGGACGCGTACAGAAGCGACGGCATCATAGTTGCGACGCCTACGGGCTCGACCGCTTACTCGCTGTCCGCCGGCGGTCCGGTGCTCGCGCCGGATCTCAAAGCGTTCGTCATCAATTCCGTATGTCCGCACACACTGCATTCAAGACCTATGGTGGTAGGTGCGGACGCGGTCATCGAGCTTCGCATCATGGGCGGAGGCGAAGCTCAGCTCGTCGTGGACGGCACGGCGGCTGCCGACCTCGGCGCGGAAACGCGGATTACCGTTGGGCGCGCCGATACCGAAGCTCCTTTCGTCGATATCGGAAAAAACAATTTCTACGAGAGACTCCTCGACAAAATGAACGGATGGGGTTCTGCTCAATCTGCGGAGGTCAGGTTCTGATGGGAAGAGAAGCGCGTCAGAAAAAGATACTTGAGATCATCGCACGCCGCGACATAGACACGCAGGAAGAGCTGGTGTCGCGCCTTGCCGCGGAAGGCTTCAACGTCACACAGGCGACGGTGTCGCGCGACATACGCGATATGAGCCTTGTCAAGACGCTCACGGCGGACGGCAAGGGATACCGCTATCAGGCGCAGGCTCCCAAAGACAGCAAGGCGGAGCGGTTTATCAGCGTTTTCCGCAACACCGTGCTGTCGATACGCGCGGCGGAGAATCTTGTGGTGATAAAGACGGAGACCGGGGCTGCCAACGCCGCCGCGGAAACGATCGACCGCCTGCCGATGGAGTGTATCCTCGGCGTGATAGCGGGCGACAACACCATTTTCGTCGCGGTAGACGCCGCCGAAAACGCCAGGCACGTGGCGGAAACCCTGGAGGGGATCCTGCGTCAATGATTAAGTCCGTTTCCGTGCAGAACATCGCGCTGATCGACAGGCTTGAGCTGGAACTCGGCGCGAACCTCAACATCCTGAGCGGCGAAACCGGCGCGGGAAAATCACTCATCATCGACGCGCTCAATTTCGTGCTGGGCGAACGCGCCGACCGATCCCTCATACGTTACGGCACGGATCACGCGGCTGTGGAAGCCGTGTTTTCGGATTATATCACGCCGCCTGTCGCGGCATATCTCGACGACATGGGCATCGAGCCCGAGGAAGTGCTCGTCATCCGCCGCAAAATGACTGCCGACGGCAGGAACGAATGCCGCATCAACGGCAGAGTGACCACGCTTTCCGTCCTCAAGGGGCTTACCGAGCTGCTGGTCGACATACACGGTCAGCACGAGCACCAGTCCCTCGTAAAGCCCGCAAACCACGAGGGTATGCTGGACGGCATGGGCGGACAGAAGCTGATTTCCGCACGCGGCAAAGTCGGAGAGCTCTGGCGCGCATACCGCGCGCTCAAGGCGGAATACGCCGAGTTCGGCGACGAGAGCGAAAGAGCGCGGAGGCTGGACGTTCTGCGTTTCCAGATAGACGAGATCGAACGGGCGGACGTCGAGGAGGGCGAGGAAGAGGAACTCCTCGAAAAACGCAGGCGTATAAGAAATACCGAAAAGATCCTTTCCGCACTGTCGTCCGCACGCGGAATGCTGGAAGGATACGACGGCGCGTCGGTGGGCGGCAATCTCAAAGCCGCGGCGGCGAGCCTTATGACCATATCTTCCTTCGACGGGGAGATCGAGTCTCTCTGCGACAGGCTGGACGCCGCCAAGACGGAGATCGAGGACATTTCCGAGACGCTTTCCGATATGATGAGCGCGACGGATTTCGACGCAAAGAGCGCGGACAGCGTGGAAGAGCGGCTGGAACTGGTGCGCAGCATACAGCGCAAGTACGGCGGAAGTTACGAAGCCGTGCGGGCGTTTTACGAGAATGCGTGCGCCGAAGCGTCAAAACTGGAGAACGCCTCCGAACGCACGGAGGAACTGGAACGCGAGATCCGAAAGGCAGGGGAGGGACTTTCCTCCGCCGCCGAAAAGCTCGGTGGTCTGCGCCGCGCCGCGGCGGAAATTTTCGAGCGCGCCATGACGAAGGAGCTTGCAGATCTCGGCATGAGCGGCACTACATTCAAGGTGGACATCGCAAGCGACTATGCGCCCGACGAAATGGGCGAAACGGGCGGCGACAAGGTGGAGTTCCTCATCTCTCCCAACGTCGGAGAGCCGCTCAAGCCGCTTGCCAGGATAATCAGCGGCGGCGAGATGTCGCGCTTTATGCTCGCACTCAAGAACATTGTCGCCGGCATAGACATGATAGGCACCATGGTCTTTGATGAGATCGACACCGGCATTTCCGGACACATCTCGGCGGTGGTCGCGGAGAAAATGTGCAACATCTCGCGCGCAAGACAGGTCATCGCCATCACCCATATGCCGTCGCTCGCCGCCATGGCGGACAGCCACTTCCTCATCGCAAAGTCCGTCGAGGGAGGGAAGACGCTCACGCACCTCACGTTGCTGGAGGACGATACGGACGAAGTCGCGCGCCTCATCGGCGGCAACGACTATTCCGCGCATGCGGTGCCGCACGCCAAAGAGATGAAGAAGTGGGCGGCGGACTACAAGGCGTCTTTGGCGCAATGAACGCGTTGTTTTTACCTATAACCATCTTAAAACCGCTTTAAGCAAGCGGTTTTTTGATTGCCGATATTGCCGAGGCTGTGCCGATATTGCCGAGGCTGTTTCCGCTTTATATCATATTTGGGGACGGGGCAAAAATCTGATAATTTTTCCGATTTTTGCCCCGTCCCCAAACTTGACAATGCAAGCAAAACAATGCGTTTTATCAATTAACCGGATATAGCAAGCGCGACATCGAGATGGTTTGCCGGCTGCGCACGGAGGAAGAAGGGCGGCAAAAAGCCCCGCCTTTCGGCAGGGCCTGCGAGCATAGTCTGTAAGCCGAGTTCTGTCTTGGACGACGATCTATCTTGACCGTACGTTGCCGCACGGTTCCAGCGAACGGGAGCTTGCGGGCCGCATTTCACGCTCCTTTCTTGCATCGGGTGGGGTTTACATCGCGCCTCGTCGCCGATTTGCGGGTGAGCTCTTACCTCGCCTTTCCATCCTTACCCTTGCGGGCGGTATTTTTCTGTTGCACTATCCTTGAAGTCGCCTTCACAGGCAGTTGACCTGCACCCTTGCCCTGTGATGCTCGGACTTTCCTCACGGTCACCCGTGCCGTCGCCCGGCTATCTCGCCCCACTATTTAACCACATTCGCGCGGAAAAGACAAGGATATGCGGGATATCCGCCGTAAAATCTTAGCGGATGATCCCGACCGCGCGGCAAAAAATCCGGGCAGGATCCCGTCAAAAACGGTTGCGGAATAAAACCCAAACGCGCCGGGAGTTTGTCGCATCCGGGAACGTATCATGTTTGGGGACGGGGCAAAAACATGATAATTTTTCCGATTTTTGCCCCGTCCCCAAATCTGACAAGGCGGATCGGGTATGACCGCCGCGAAAAGGGGAATCATCTAAGGTATGGAATATGCCATAGCAGGCGGAGTAACGGCGGTTTTCATATTGTTGTACCTCATCACCCGTCCGCGGGAAAGAGATTCGTTCACTTCCGCGATGAACGAGGAGGATTACATTGCGTACGCGCGCGAAACGGCGCGAAGTCTTGATGCGCCCTCGGACGGCGGAAGCAGTATAAACGCCGCTCCGTACAAGCGCAAAGTGAAAAAAGCTCTCCGCCGTGCGGAGAAAGAGTGCGGCGACGCGGAACTTAAACGGCTGTATATGATACTGTCCGACAGAAAAGAGGACATTGAGCGGCTTATGAAAAAGGATTTCACCGCGCTTCAGGATCTGCCGGGCGTGAAAGGGCGGGCAAGATGTGTGCTCGTCGCGGAAACCGTACTTGAGCGCTCGCGCTACATCTTCTGCGCCGACAGAGTGGAGATCGCGGCGGAAGCGTTCAACGCCGCGCGAACGTTGACTTTTTCGGAGATAGAGGCTATGCGGACCGCGTTCGAATTCGTGTTGTTCCGAAAACTCGCCTTCCTTTGCGAGCGCCTGACCGTGACCGATGACGTGAGAAAAGAGGCGTTGCGCGTGGCAGAACGTCCGCGCCTGCGTGCAAACACTAAAAAGTGCAAAATGATGCGCGGCACGGTGTTCTCCCGTTTCTGTGCGGGGGAGATGGGCTACGATACGGAGAAATTCGACAAAGCGTACCTCGCTCTCACTGACGAACTGGCTTTTTATCTCAACAATGTCATAGATTCGCTCGACAACGCCGCCATATTTGACTTTTCCGTCTACTACGAGCCGTGCGGCATACTTGCGCGCTTCGACACATATGCTTCCGCGCCGGCGGAAACGCGCGCCGCTTTCGCAAAGAAGCTGGGCGAACTCAGCACGGCGGAGAATCTGGACGAGTACGCTTACGCGGTGCGGCTGGAAAATTTCGGCGACTACGGCAAGCTCTCCGCCGTGAGCGTCAGACGCGCGGCTCTCGGAAGGGGGAGCGCGGTGCTGGCGCGCTTTCCCGGCGATCTGACAACGCTCGCACGCGCGCTTTCTTCTCCCGTATTCATGCAACTAATATTCGGGCAGAGCGGAAAAAACGAAAGTATTCTAAAAATTGTAAAAATCAAGAGTAGTTTTATGCCGAAATCGAGAATAACATCCGCTAATTTCGGGATAAATATCAAAGGCGACAGGCTTTCGGTGTCCCCGGAGTTTCCGCCGGAGCTGGAGGAGGCGGAGTGCGTGGTCGTGCACAAAGGAGTGCGCCACAAAGTGCGTATCGAGCGCGGCGGCGGGGGCGTGACCGTCAACGGGACGCTGATGACGGGAGTCCCGTCCGTGACTCTCGGCGGCATTCCGCTGAACATCGTTTTCGGGATCGGACAAAATATTGATTGAGCGGCTTTCGCAACCGTGCGATTTCTTTACACGGGGGCGCGGATCTGGTATAATGCGAAACGGCGGCGCAAACCGCTAATACGCTCGATACGGAATCCTGTTTCTATGCTGAACGTACATCAACTCACAAAGACTTATTCGGGAAACACGGCTCCTTCCGTGGACAACCTTACCCTCGACATCGAGGAAGGGCAGATCTACGGCTTCATAGGTCCTAACGGCGCGGGAAAATCCACCACGATAAAGTGCATGACCGGCATAGTCGGCTTCGAGAGCGGATCGGTGAGCGTGTGCGGAGTGAATCTGCGCGACGATCCCATCGCGGCAAAGAAGCTCATCGGCTATGTTTCGGACGACCACGTCCTGTACGAGGGGCTGACGGGGGTGGAGTTCGTCAACTTCATATGCGACGTGTTCGACGTGCCGTCCGCGCTGCGCGAAGAGAGGCTGGACAAGTATCTCGACCTCTTCGCGCTGCGCGACGCGATCGGCAAGCAGATAAAGTCGTATTCCCACGGCATGAAGCAGAAGCTCAACATCATCGGCGCGCTCATACACGAGCCGAAGGTGTGGATCCTGGACGAGCCCATGACGGGGCTGGATCCCAAGTCGTCGTACAATCTCAAAAAGCTCATGCGCGAGCATGCCGACAAAGGCAACTGCGTATTCTTCAGCTCACACGTCCTCGACGTCGTGGAAAAAGTGTGCGACAAGGTGGGTATAATCGACGCGGGAAAGCTGGTCGCCGACTGCACGCTTGCGGAACTCAAAGCCCAGGGACTGGACTCGTCGCTTGAGGAACTTTTCCTCAAGATCACGGACAGCCCCCGCGGCGGCGGATCCGCGGACGCGGAAGAAGCGCCGGAAACCGAAGACAAGGACGGCGGAGCGGAATGAAAGATTTCTTCAGGATTTTCCGCGTACTGTACAAAATCCGCTATGCAGTCGCCAAAGAGAGCAATACCGGCAAACGCAGACTGCCGCAGTCCACGGTGATGCTGCTTTCCATGCTGCCGCTGGTTGCGCTCGTCTGCGTGCTGCTGGGGTTCGCCGCGGCGCAGCTCACCACGCGCTATTCCGCCATGACGCTGCTCAACGCGATACTTTCCGCGGTGCAGCTTTTCATCCTCTTCATGATGCTGCCCACCGTACTCGGCACACTGTATTCCTCGGAGGACAACGCTTTCCTCGCCTCGCTCCCTGTGTCGCCGACGGCGGTGTTTTTCGCGAAACTCGCGCTTTGCTACGTTGCCGCGCTCAAGACTGCGGCGGTGTTCCTCATACCGTCTTTTCTCACGGTTTCGGTGACTTATGCGGCGTTCGGGAACCCGATGTTCTACGGGTTTTTCCCTCTGATCGCGGTGGTGGTCGCGGCGGCGCCGCTGCTGCCTCTCTTCATAGTCGTGCTTTTCTCCATGCCGGTGATGTGGATAGGCTCATTCCTAAAGGGCAGATCGATAGTGAGAACGGTGTTTTCGCTGCTGTTCTACATTCTGCTCATGGCGGCGTACATGGTGTTTATATTCTTCGTCAACACCGAGGGGCTGGGGCAGAACGGCGGCGAAACGCTGTCCGAAAGCGCGCTCGAAGCTCTGGCGCTGCTGTCGCAGGTGATGTATCCCAACAGCGCGCTGTTGTCGATGTGCATGGGGATAGACGCGGCCGAAAACTTCGGCATATCTCTTGCGATATGGACGGGACTTGCTGCGGTCACCGTGGTGCTCGCAATGCTGTTTTACAGGCGCATCACCGCGAAACAGTCGGAGTCGCACCCGGAGGAGAGCGGCGCAAAGCGTTCCTACCGCCGCACAAAACTCGTGCCCGCGCTCATGAAACGCGATTTCCTTTCCGTCATGCGCAACCCTTCCATGGCGATGGGGACTTTCTCCAACATCATCCTCGCGCCGATAGTCATGGCTGTGATGTTCTTTTTCATGCGCGGCGACGCGGAGGAGGCGTCGATGAGCGCGCTTGCCGGCGAGATCATGATGCAGGGGATAGTCCTGCTTTACGCGATAATTTTCCTGTGCGGCACGAATATGGTGGCGATGACGGCATATTCGCGCGAAGGCGAGTCTTTCTTTATATCCAAATTCCTGCCCATACCGCCCAAAAGCTCCGTAACCGCAAAACTACTGTTCTCGGTGTCTGCGGCGGCGGTATCTCTCGTCATAATGCTCGTGCTTGCGGTCGCGCTGTACGGCATAGATCCCGGCGCGGCGTTCGCTCTGCTGACTGCCGCGCTGCTGTTCTGCGCCGGTACGAGCGCGCTGCACATCTATTTCGACATCAAAAAGGGCAATGTGCACTGGAAGTCGCAGTCCGATATGCGCGCAAACGCCGGCGGAGGTATGACCGCGCTCATCCCCGTGCTGCTGTCCATAGCGCCCGCCGTCCTTTTCGTGGTGATGGGGATATTCATGGCGGCTCTCGAGGATTCGATAGGAAGAAGCGGAGTGCTGGCTCTGTACTGGAGCATTGTCAACGTCGTTGCGGCGGCGGTAGCCGCGGCGGGACTGTATATACTGTACGACAAAGGCGTGCCGCTGTACGAAAAGATAGGCGAAAACCGCGCCCCGTCCGTGAAAAAACAGCGGCGCAGTCTTTTTGCGGCGGGCGGAAAAGACGGATTTCTGAAATAACGGCGGCGCGGCGCGGGACGCACCGGGCTTCCGCCGCACGGGAGGCAACATGGTAAAACGCAAGATAGGACTGGACGTGGGCGACGTGAGAATAGGCGTTGCGGTGAGCGATCTCATGGGCATATGCGCGAATCCGCGCGAAACTTACGTGCGCAAAAAGGACGATCCCGCGGCGGACGCGGAATATTTCGCGGAATACGCGAAGCGCGAGGACGCGGACGCTTTCGTTCTCGGACTGCCGAAGAACATGGACGGCACCGAAGGCCCGCGCGCGGAAATCACCAGACAGTTCGGGGATCTGCTCAAAGAAACCAGCGGACTGGAAGTCGTTTACGTCGACGAGCGGCTTACCACGGTTTCCGCGGAGCGTATGCTTATCGGCGCGGACGTGCGCCGGGACAAACGCAAGAAAGTCATCGACAAGGTGGCGGCGACCATAATTTTGCAATCCTACCTTGACGGCATGCGCTGAGTTAGAGTAAAATATACCAAAACAACGGGCAAAGCCCGAAGGAGTCCCGAATGGCAGATTTTTTCGAAGATCAGAACAACATGGATGAAGACGACGACATCATAACCCTCTACAACGAAGAGAGGGATCAGGACGAGGATTTCTACCATCTCGCCACGCTCGACGTGGACGACAGATGGTTCGTCGTGCTCAAACCCGTCGAGAAACTTCCCGACATCGAAGACGACGAAGTGCTCATCTACGAAGTCGTGGAGGGCGCGGAAGGCGACGTTTTCGCGGCGATCGAGGACGAGGAGCTGCTGCAGAAAGTCTTTGACGAATTCATGAAGGAAGTCGACGCGCTCGACGCCGAAGAGGAGGACGGAGAGGAGTAAGAGTATTCCTCTCCGGGCATCCGCACGGTGCGCGCAAGGGCGGATCGTCCGTCCGTGCGGCATAAGCGCGGCGTTCGGGAAGGGACGCCGGGCGCGCTTTGCAAAGGTCCGGAGGCAGGAGAAAGGCACATTCCCTTTCCCGTATGCGGAAACGGCGGAAAAGGGCATATTTTTTGTGTAAATTTCCTTGCAAAAATTTTCTTTATATAATATAATCGCAAATGCACCGCACACCCCGGCGGAGCCGCGGTCGTTCCTTAGGGTAGCCGCAGCAGCGAAACCGGGGGAGGTAAAAACAAATCAAGGAGGCCTGATATGGCAGTTACAACAATGAAAGCCCTGCTCGAAGCGGGCGTGCACTTCGGTCATCAGACCAAACGCTGGAACCCCAAGATGGCAAAGTACATCTACGCGACCAGAAACGACATCCACATCATCGATCTTCAGATCTCGGTCGACCATGTGGAAGCCGCTTACCAGTTCGTGAAGGGCATTGCCGCCGAAGGCAAGTCCGTCCTTTTCGTCGGCACCAAGAAGCAGGCTCAGGACGCGATCAAGAGCGAGGCGGAGCGCTGCGACATGTACTACATCAACCAGAGATGGCTGGGCGGCACTCTCACCAACTTCAAGACCATCCGCACGCGCATCGACAGACTCAACAAGATCAACCAGATGGAGATCATCGGCGAGTTCGAACTCCTTCCCAAGAAGGAAGTGCTCAAGCTCAAGGCCGAGCGCGATAAGCTGGAACAGAACCTCGGCGGCATCAAGAATATGCGCAACCTTCCCGGCTGCCTCTTCGTCGTCGACCTCAAGAGAGAAGAGAACGCGGTAAGAGAAGCGCGCAAGCTGAACATCCCCATCGTCGCGGTCGTTGACACCAACTGCGATCCCGACCTTGTCGATTACGTCATTCCCGGCAATGACGACGCCATCCGCGCCATTCAGCTGTTCGCGTCCATCATTGCGGACGCGGTGATAGAGGGACGCCAGGGCGAGTCTTTCGGCGGAGCGGCAAAGACGGAGGAAGCTCCCGCTGCCGAAGAAGCCGCGGAGGAAGCCGAAGCCCCCGCGGAAGAGGAAGTCACCGCGGAAACGGCTGTCGAAGAAGTGGCTCTCACTCCCGAAGAAGCGCTTGAGAAAGCGATCGCCGAGAAAGAGAGCGAGGAAGCGTAATATCACAGCATCGTGCGTGCGCCGCGGAGCGCACGCATTTTCGGACTCATAAAGACGGAATATAGAGGAGAACATTATGGCATTTACCAGTAAAGACGTTATGGAACTCCGTCAGCGCACGGGCGTTGGCATGATGGACTGCAAGAAGGCGCTCGTCGAAACGGACGGCGACATGGAGAAGGCGATCGACTATCTCCGCGAAAAGGGCATTGCGTCCGCCGCAAAGAAACAGGGCAGGATCGCGTCCCAGGGCATCGTCGACAGCTACATCCACATGAACGGTAAGATCGGCGTGCTGCTCGAAGTCAACTGCGAGACCGACTTCGTGGCAATGAGCCCCGTCTTCAAGGAACTCGTCCACAACATCGCGATGCACATCGCCGCTGCCGCTCCCACCTACGTGACCAAAGAGGAAGTCCCTTCCGCGGAACTCGAAAAGGAGAGAGAGATCCTCATCGCACAGGCGAAGAACGAGCCCAATCCCAAGCCCGACGCCATCATCCACAAGATGGTCGACGGCAGGATCCAGAAGTACTACAAGGACGTCTGCCTCATGGAGCAGGTGTACGTGCGTGACAGCTCCAAGACCATCAGCCAGCTCGTCACCGAAGCTATCGCGTCCATCGGCGAGAAGATCACCGTAAGACGTTTCGTGCGCTATCAGATGGGTGAAGGACTTCAGAAGCGCGAGGACAATTTCGCGGAAGAAGTCATGGCACAAGCCGGACTCAACAAATGACCTCGAAAAGGGACGCGCAAGCGTTCCTTTTTTCTTCCGGAGGCTGAACGCTCCGGCGAACAGAGCGGATCACGTCCGCATCCCGATCCAAACCGATACCAAAGGAGACGTAATGGCAGAACTCAGATTCAAACGCGTAGTCATAAAACTTTCGGGTGAAGCTCTCGCCTGCGAAAACGGCGCCGGTATAGACCACGCCAAACTTTCCCGCGTGTGCGACCAGATAGTCGAGGTCAAGAATCTCGGCGCGCAGGTCGGCATAGTGATAGGCGGGGGCAACTTCTGGCGCGGCAGACAGGCGGACAGCGAGATGAACCGCAGCACCGCGGATCACATGGGGATGCTCGCCACGGTCATCAACGCGCTCGCGCTTCAGGACTGCATCGAGCGCAAAGGCGCGGAAGTGAGAGTGCAGACCGCGCTCACCATCACCAAAGTCGCCGAACCGTACATTCTGCGCAAGGCGCTCCGCCATCTCGAAAAGGGCAGGATCGTCATCTTCGCGTGCGGTACGGGCAACCCGTATTTCTCCACCGACACGGGCGCAGCGCTGCGCGCCGCCGAGATAGGCGCAAACGCGCTTCTGCTGGCAAAGAACGTGGACGGCGTGTACGACAGCGATCCGAAGCTCAATCCCGACGCGGTGAAATTCGAAACGCTCACTTACATGCAGGTCATATCCAAAGGGCTCAAAGCCATGGATACTACCGCCATCACAATGTGCATGGACAACGAGATCCCGATCATCGCTTTCAGCCTCAACGAGGACGGCAGCATAAAGCGCGCCATCACCGGAGAGAAGATAGGCACTTACATCGGCAAATGAGCCCGGACGGGGGCGGAGAGCCATTTTGTCCGCTCGCCACCCGCCGCATTGCATGCGAAAACCCTGCGAACGCGCCGTAAAGGCGCGTTCTTTTCTCTTTCGTGTTGATTTATACGCACGGATTTGATATAATTATCAAAAACAGTTCAGGAGGCAAATTATGTCATACGGAATCGACTCTGTCGATCTCATCTTCGAAGAAATGAAAGAAAAGTTTGCAAAGACCGCACACAACTTTTCCACGGAACTGAAAAGCATGCGCGCCGGTCGCGCCAATCCTCATATACTCGACAAGATCACGGTCGACTACTACGGCACTCCCACGCCCATAAACAATATGGCGAACATCACCGTGCCCGAAGCGCGTCTGCTGGTCATCTCCGTATGGGACAAGAGTGCGCTGAAGAACGTCGAAAAGGCAATTCTCGCGGCGAATATAGGCATCAATCCCAACAATGACGGCAACGTCATCCGCCTGATCTTCCCGGAACTCACCGAAGAGCGCAGGAAGGCCCTCGTCAAAGAACTGAAAAACAACGCCGAGAGCACCAAGATCGTGCTCCGCAATGCGCGCCGCGACGCTATCGACGCGCTCAAGAAGCTGGAGAAAGACTCCGAGATCACCGAGGACGATCTCAAGGATTTCACCGCGGACGTCGACAAGGCTCTCTCGTCCGAGATAGAGGACATCGACAAACTCACCAAAGACAAAGAGCAGGAGATCCTCTCCGTCTGATGATCCCGCGGCACGTCGGCTACATCATGGACGGCAACGGCAGATGGGCGGAGCGGCGCGGACTCCCGCGCTCCGCAGGCTATGCCGAAGGGCTGAAAGCCATGCTCAAAGTGCTGGCGCGCACCGAAGAAAGGGGAGTGTCCGCCGCAACGGTGTATGCTTTTTCGTCCGAAAATTTCGCGCGTCCGTCATCGGAAACCGAAGCAATTATGTCCGTTGTCGAAAAATGGAACGAGGCTTATTCCGGGGACTGGAAGGTGAGATATGCGGGCGATCTTTCCCGGTTTCCTTCCCGGATTGCCGACAGCGTGCGGGAAATAGAGCGCCGCACTGCCGGTAACCGCGGCATGACGCTCTGCATAGCTCTCGGATACGGCGGCAGAGAGGACATTGTAGGCGCGGCGGCAAGAGCCGCCGAAAGCGGTAAAGTCACAAAGGAATCTTTCGAACGCGCGCTGTCAACGTACGGGCTTCCGCCTCTCGACCTTATAGTCCGAAGCGGCGGAGAGAAGAGGCTTTCGGGGTTCATGCTGTACGAAGCGGCTTATTCCGAGCTGTACTTCACCGACGTCCTCTGGCCGGATATGACGGAGTCGGACGTCGACGCGGCGATGGAAGAATTCGCCGGACGCACGCGCAAATTCGGCGCGTAAACAGTTGTTATGCTGAAACGAACAATAACCGCAGTTTTTCTCATAGCGTTGCTCATAGGACTCTTCGCCCTGAGCTATTTCGTGGAACACGGGAATATTTTCCTCGACCTGTTCATCCTTCTGCTGCTCACGGGAGCGGTGAGGGAGATGTATTTCTGCATGCAGGAAGCCGGCTTCAAGCTCTTCCGCTTGCCGCTCGCGATATTTCTCCTCACTTGCTATCCCGTGATGTATCTCATGGAGCATTTCGCGGGGCAGGGGTATCTGGGCATACTCATGAGCTTTGCGGTCAGCGCGTTCGTCGCGCTCGTCATCTTCACGTTTGCGGACCCCGAACGCAACACACCCAAAGACCTCTTCGCCACGATGTTCGTACTGGTCTATCCGGGAGTGCTCATATCGCTTGCGTGGATGCTCATCCAGAGGTATTCGGCGGTGTACGCGATACCCTTCGCGATATTTATGCCTGTCGGAGCGGACACTTTCGCCTACTGGTTCGGCAGCATGATAGGCGGCAGGAAACTGTGTCCGTCCATCAGCCCCAAAAAGACTGTCGCGGGGTTTGTCGGCGGTCTTTTCGGCGGAATGCTGGTGGCGGTGATAATGTTCCTGCTCTTCGAGCAGTTCGAGCTGTTCCCGAATGCCGGTTACGTCCCGTTCACGGACGCGACGTGGAAGTCCGCACTCATATATCTTGCGATAGGACTCGTAGGCGCGGTGGCGGGACAGCTCGGCGATCTCGCTGCGTCACGCATCAAACGCTCGCTGGGCATAAAGGACTTCGGCAAGATATTCCCCGGACACGGCGGCATTATGGACAGGTTTGACAGCATTATCGCCGGTATAATAGTGCTGCTCGTATCCTTCACCGTCGTCTACGGCGTATAAACGTGGTACAACGGGCGCGGAAACACGGTTTTTCCGCCGCCTTTCGGAGATAAAATGGCTGAAAAAAAATTGACAACGCTGACCGTTCTCGGCAGCACCGGGTCCGTAGGCAGACAAGTGCTTGCCGCCGCGGACCGTCACCCCGACCGCTTCAAGGTGGTCGGGCTTTCCGCATTCACCAACGAAAGACTTCTAAGAGAACAGATAGACAAATACGCGCCCAAACACTACTATTACCCCGCCGGAGGCGTGGAGATACAGAGCAGTCTTTTCGACTTCCTCGACGACGAGAAGTTCGCCTCCAAGTGTGTGGGCAGTCTTGAGGAACTTGCCGATTATCCTGCGGACATAACGGTTTCCGCCGTCAGCGGTATAGCCGGGCTGTGGGCGGCTGTCGCCGTACTGAAACGCGGCGGTACGCTCGCCATCGCCAACAAGGAGACCATCGTGTGCGCGGGCAGGCATCTCAAAGCGCTGGAAAAGAAGTACGGCGGAAAGATACTTCCGCTCGACACAGAACATTCCGCCATAATGTCCTGCCTTGACGGCGAGGAGGCAAAGAGCGTAAGAAGTCTTGTGCTCACGGCAAGCGGAGGCGCGCTCCGCGACATGCCCGTCGAGAAACTGCACAAGGTCACCGCGCGCGAAGCTCTCAACCACCCGGTATGGAACATGGGCAGAAAGGTCACCATAGATTCCGCGACGCTTTTCAACAAAGGGCTTGAGGTCATCGAAGCGATGAGGCTCTTTTCCGCGGATGCGGACAAGGTGAAAGTGCTGATGCACAGAGAGAGCGTCGTGCACGGAATGGTGGAGTTCACGGACGGCAGCGTCAAGGCACTGCTCAGCGTTCCCGACATGGCGCTCGCCATCGAAACCGCGCTGTTTTATCCCGCTAAACCCGACGGCGCGGTGGCGGAGCTCGACCTTGCGAAGATCGGCACGCTCGAATTCGGCGCGCCGGATTTTGCCAGGTATCCGTGTCTGGAGATCGCCATGCGCGCGGCTAAGGCGGGGGAGGGGGCGTGCATAGCGGTGTCTGCCGCGGACGAAGTGCTCGTCGACGCTTTTCTCGCGGGCACGATCAAATTCACGGACATAGCCGCAGTGCTCGACAAAGTGGAGCGCAAATTCGCAAAAACAGGGGACGTTGCTTTGGAGGATATCATCGGCATAGACGCGGAAGCTCGCAAATACACTTATTCCGTAGGAGTAAAATGAAGTGATCCTTTCGCTGACGGCGGCAACGGCAGGTGAAGTTTTCACCTATATCGGATATATTCTGCTCGCGCTGGTGGCTTTGATGGCAATGATCGTCATACACGAGTCGGGGCACTATCTGGCAGGCAAACTGCTCGGATTCAAGATAGACGAATTCGGCATAGGCTTCGGTCCGCCGATCGTCAAAAAAGTCAACAGGAAAAACGGCGAACTGTTCACGCTGCGCCCCTTTCCGCTGGGCGGATTCTGCTCCTTCCACGGAGAGGACGAAGAGGGTGTGGAGGACGAAGGCTCTTTCAACAGACAGAAGCCGTGGAAACGGCTCATAGTGCTGTTTTCGGGCGCGTTGTTCAATTTCCTCAGCGCGATATTCATCATAACGGTGTACTTCACCGCTTACGGGCAGATACTTCCCGTGGTCACCGCCGCATACGAAGTGAACGGCGAAGCGAACGTATTTCAGGCGGGCGATGTCATCCTCGCAAAAGACGGACTGCAGATCAACGTCATGACGACGGACGACCTGGTCGGTGCGTTCGAGGACGTGCAAACGGGCACGAGATTCAAAATACTGCGCGACGGAAAAGTCATGACCGTCACAGTGACCGTCGGGGAATACACCCTCGGCGACGAGTATCTGGATGAGGGCGAATCGGCGGAAAAGACGGGCGTCGGCGTCGTGTACGGAGCGCAGAGCGTAAAGCTCGGCTTCTTCCGCTCGCTGGGAAGATCGTTCGGCTTCAGCTTCTTCATCGTGTTCAAGATCCTTGCCTCGCTCGGCGCGCTCATCACGGGACAGATAGGTCTGGAAGCCGCCGGCGGCACTATCACCGTGATAACCACCATCGCGGAAGTCAGTGCGTCGGGATTCGGCTCCTTCCTGTACGTCATGGCGATAATCTCGGCAAACCTCGCGGTAATGAACCTGCTGCCTCTGCCGGCACTTGACGGCTCGCGTATGGTGTTCACGCTTATAGAAATGATATTCCGAAAACCCGTGCCGAGGAAAGTGGAGGCGGTGATACACGCCGTCGGGCTGATACTGCTGGTACTCCTGGCGGTATTCCTGGACGTATTCCACCTGGTAAGGGGATAGCGGCGCAATAAACCTGTACGGAGCGGCAACGGCCGCGGCATAAAGACGAATATGACTGAAATGACAAACAAAAGAAGGATAAGCCGCAAAGTATATGTAGGCAAGGCCGCGATAGGCGGCGGAGCGCCGGTCACGGTGCAGTCAATGCTCAACACGCCCACGACGGACGTGGAAGCGTGTGTGAAGCAAGCGGAGGAACTTGTGCGCGCCGGATGCGACCTCATACGCGTCGCCGTCCCCGACGAAGCGTCCGCGGAAGCGTTCGGAAAGATCGCAAAGCGCACGGGGCTTTCTCTCATAGCCGACGTGCACTACAGCTACCGTCTCGCGCACCTGGCGCTCGACAACGGAGCAAAGAAGATCCGCATGAACCCCGGCAATATGCGCGATTTCGGCGAGATCAGGGAGCTTGCGCGGAGAATGTCCGACGCAGGCATCCCCGTCCGCGTCGGAGTGAACGGCGGCTCTCTGGATCCGAAATTTGCGGGCAAAGAGGAGAGCGAAGCCCTCGTCGAGAGCGCGCTTGAGTGCGCGAACGCGTTTGAAAGCTGCGGTATGCGCGATATCGTGCTTGCGATAAAGGCGTCGGACGTGAGAGTGATGCTCGCCGCCAACCGGAAGGCGGCTGCGGTCACGGACTATCCGCTGCACCTCGGCGTCACCGAAGCCGGGACGCTCCGCAGCGGTCTTGTTCGCTCCGCGCTGGGGATAGGCGCGCTGCTCGAAGAGGGAATAGGCGACACCGTCCGCTTCTCGCTCTCGGCTCCTCCCGTCGAGGAAGTCGCGGCGGGAAAGACGCTCCTTGCCGCTCTCGGTCTCAGAACGGATTGCGCGGAAGTGGTGTCGTGTCCCACGTGTGCGCGTACCGAGATAAACGTACAGGAGCTTGCCGCGGCGGTCGAGCGCGCGGTGGCTCATGTCAGACTGCCGCTCAGGATAGCCGTCATGGGCTGTCCGCTCAACGGAATAGGCGAGGGCAGAAACAGCAATCTCGGCATTGCCGGCGGCAGGGAGAAATCGGTCATCATGCGCGACGGCGAGATCGTAACCACCGTGTCCAACGAGCTGCTGATGCCGCTGTTCATGTCAATGCTTGACGACTACATAGCAGAGTATTCTAAAAATAAGAAAAATCGAGAATAGTTTCGTTGCATAACGAGAATAATACGGCGCGCATCTGCGCGGAGGCGAAAAGTGCGGAGCAACAAGTTTACTGAAGAATTCGAAAGACACACGGGCGGAGCTTTCCCCATGCTGAAATTCAGGTCGGCGTGCTATCAGAAAGATACGGGTATGCTCGCGGTGCGTTTCCTCATCTCGGCATACGCCGCGCGCGCTTTCGGCGACGATCAGAAAAAGAAGGTGGACGACGTCCTGAAAGAGATGTTCGCCGGCGTTGACGTGCATGCGGAATACATACGCACCTACGCCGACGACGGAACGGTGAGGAACAAAGTTGCAGAATACTTCAATTCCCACAATCCGCTGGTTTTCAGGACGCTCACGCAGGAGAGCGTGACCGTATCCGTGGACGAAAGCAACGTGTCGGTAACGCTTGCACTCGATCCGGCGATATGCACCATGCTGAGGCACTCCGACGCGGTCAGCGAACTGCGCGACTGGCTGGACTCCAACTTCAATCAGAATATCTCGGTCACGCTGCGCGAAACGGAAGGCGCGCCGCCGCCCGAATTCGACGATACGACGCAAAGCGTCGTGGTGACGGACTCCGCAATGCGCATGATCTCCGTCGAACCCGGCGAAAAAATATATGCCAGAGGCAAAATAGCCGGTATCTCGCGTATGCCGGCATACATCGGCGACGTCAAGGGCGCGGTGGACGACGTGGTGCTGTGCGGCAGGATCAACGGGATCACGAAGCGCACCTACAAAAACAAAAAATACGATCCCGACGACCCCAAAAAGGGACCGGAAGAACTGCCTCTCATCAGGTTTTTCCTCGACGACACGACGGGAAGGATAGAATGCGTGTGTTTCCCGCGCCCGGACGACGCGGAGGCGTTCGACGCGCTGAACGAACGCGACGAGGTGATATGCACCGGCAAAGTGACCATATCCTCCTACAACGGCGCGCCGAGTTACGCGCTGAACGCGATGTTCAGGGCTAAGATCGATTACTCATCCATTCAGGCTGCGGCGTCGAAACCGGTGCCTGCCAGATATTCGGTGCTCAAGCCCGTGCCTTACTCCGAGCCGGAAGTGAAAAAGAGCCTGTTCGACGACGGGGAGGAGAAGCCCGTGCCGGAATATTTCAAGGGCAAGACGTTCGTTGTGTTCGACTTCGAGGCTACGGGACTGGACATCGCCTCCATCGAACCGATCGAGATCGGCGCGGCGAAAATAAAGGACGGCAAGGTGACGGAAACTTTCACCACGCTGCTCGATCCCAAGTGCCACATTCCCGACGAGGTGGCGGAAAAGACGGCGATCACCGACGACATGGTGCGCGGAATGCCCACATTCAAAGAAGTGCTGCCGGACTTTTACAAATTCACGCGCGGCGCGGTGCTCGTGGGACACAACATCTCCGGCTACGATTTTCCGCTGCTGAGCAAGTACGCTTCCGCCGCAGGGTATACCTTCGACAACGAACTCGAGGACACCCTCATCCTCGCGCGGCGTTATCTGCCCGAAGCGAGGCATGCGGGACTCGAAGCGCTGTCCAGGACCTTCGGCATCACGCACGTCAATGCGCACAGGGCGATGGGCGACGTGTTCGCCACCGTGGAAGTGCTGCGGATAATCGCGGAAAGAATATGACTTCTTGCCGCCAGACGTTCACCGCGGCAAAGCCACGGTGAAGCGGCGACTTCCCCTTTACCCCACCGAAAATACTTTCGGTATGTACCCCTGCGGGGGATTATCCTCCCGCGCCGCCGTGCTGCGTTGCACGGTGTTGAGCACGTCTTTTGTCGCAAACGGTATCTTGTCGCGTTGTGAGCTGTAACAGTCAGCCGTGCGCTCGGCGTCCGGTCCGCGTCACGGCAAATCCGACATATTGCAGGGTTTTCGGCGCCGAATGGGAAAATTTTGCGGCGGAATGCATGAAAAAGCAGTCAAAAACGCTTGCGCATGCGGATATATTGTGTTATTTTATATATGCTTTAAGTAGATTCTACTGAGAGTGAGCTGCCGCTCACTCTTTGTTTTAAGGAGAAGATATGGCAAAAGACGCCCGTTCCGCGCTCTCTCCGGAAGCGCGCGAAAAAATAGAATCCCTTGTCGCCGACGCCGTCGGATCGCTGGACGCGGGGTATGAGATAGTCGAGGTGCGTTACACCAAGGAGTACGGCAAGTTCAATCTCACCGTATTCATATGGCACGGCGACGAAGTGACTCTGGACGACTGCGAAAAGGTGCACGGAGCCGTCTCCGACGCGCTCGATGCCGCGGAGGACCTTTTCCCCGATGATTACATCCTCAACGTGTCGTCCTCCGGGCTTGACAGGCCCATAGTCACCGACGACGATTTCAGGCGCGCGCTCGGCACGGAGATAGAGGCGATAGCCCCGGAGTGCACGTGGCGAGGCACTCTGACGGGATACACCGCCGACAGTTTCACCATCGTTACGGGCGGAAAATACGAAAAAGAAAAAACCATAAACAGAAATAACAAAACCAAGGTGCAACCGTACATCGGGTTTTAGGAGGAAACAATGGTCAACAGAGAATTCTTTCAGGCTCTCGAGGAGTTCGCAAAGGAAAAGATGATCTCCCGCGAAGTGCTCGTCGACGCGCTCGAATCGGGCATTGCCGCCGCTTACAAAAAGGAATACGGCGAAAGCAAGCCCATTGCCGTGCGCTTCAACGAGGAAAAACAGACCGTCAACGTCTACGCCCACAGGATAGTCGTGGAAGAAGTTGACGATTTCGACACGCAGATCTCTCTCGAAGAGGCGCGCGAGATCAAGCCCGCTTACAAGGTCGGCGACGTCGTCATAGAGGACATCACTCCCAAGGCGTTTTCGAGGATAGCCGCGCAGACCGCGAAGCAGGTCATCATGCAGAAACTCAACGACGCCAAGAAAGAGTTTGTCAAAAACGAAATGACCGCGCGCCAGGGCGAGATCCTGAACGCCGTGGTCAGACGCCGCGAGGGCGCGACGGTGTTCGTCGAGATCAGCGGCTCGCAGATGGAAGGCGTGATGTCGCCCAGCGACCAGATTCCGACCGAAACCTACAACGTCGGCGACGTGATCAAGGTGTTCATCAAGAAGATACGCGAAGGCAAGAACGGTCCGCAGGTCGTGGTGTCGCGCAGTTCCTCCGGGTTTGTGAAGAGATTGTTCGAGCTGGAAGTCCCGGAGATCAAAGCCGGACTCGTCAAGATAATGAACATCGTCCGGGAGGGCGGTTTCCGCACCAAGCTCTCCGTATGCTCGGAAGATCCCAACGTTGACGCGGTGGGAGCCTGCATCGGCAACAAAGGCGTGAGAGTCAACGCCGTCGTCGGCGAGCTCGGCGGCGAGAAAGTCGACGTCATAGAGTGGTGCGCCGACGCAATAGAGTATATCGCGCGTGCGCTCAGTCCCGCACAGGTGCTGATGGTGTCCATCAACGAGGAAGAAAAGACCGCGAGAGTGGTCGTCCCCGACGAGAAACTCAGCCTCGCCATAGGCAGAAACGGGCAGAACGCGCGTCTTGCCGCGAAGCTCACCGGCTGGAAGATAGACGTCAAGCCTTACTCCAGCATCATGAGCACCGAAGACGCGGCGGCGGAAGCGGAAGGAAACGCGGATGCCGAGTAACGCGCCCGGAGTGCGCAGATGCGCGGCGTGCCGCGCGCACGCGCCCAAATCCGAAATGATACGCGTGTGCCGCGCCCCCGACGGACGCATTTTCGTGGACGACGGCGGCAAGGCGGACGGAAGAGGAGTGTGGGTGCACGGGACGGAGGAATGCGTGTCGCTTGCCGTCAGGAAAAAGGTGCTGAATGCGGCGTTCAGGTGCGCTGTCCCGGAGAGTGTGGCGAAGGAGCTGTATGAACGCGTCTGAGATCGCACCGTATGTCGGATTCGCACAGCGGAAGGGCGCGGTGCTGTACGGCATGGAGCGCATAACCGAAAAGCGCGCAAGACCGCTGGTGGTACTTGTCGACGCCGCCGCTCCGGAGAAATTCAGGGCTAAAATGAAAGCGGAATGCACTTCCGCACCGTGCTTCGAGGTGGAGGATCTCCCCCTTGCGACGCACAGAGATAACGTAAAAGCAATAGCGGTCACCGACGCGTCACTCGCAGCGGCGATCGTAAACCTCATGAGGTAGCTATGAGCGAAAACAAAAAAGACGTAACGCAAGACGCCGTAAAACAACTCGGCGCATACAAGACGGGAAAACTTGCCGAACTGAGGTCCGTCATCGCCTCCGAAAAGTCCAAAGCGGCGGCGTTGATGGCGGCTGTACGCAGCCGTCGGGAGGTCCTTTTCGCCGAGGAGGAGGCGAAGCGGGCGGAGGAGGAAAGACTCGCGGATGAGGCGGAAAATTCCGCCGTGCAGGACCGCGCGGAAGCAAAAGAGAAGGAATCCGCTCCCGAAGAGCCTGCCGCAGCTGCCGAAACCAAGGCGGAAGCGGAAGAGAGCGCGCCCGAAACGGAAGCAAAGGCGACTAAAGAGCCCGTCCCGTCCGAGGACGCGCAAACCGCAACGGAATCCGCTCCGGCGCAGGTCTCTGCCGAAAATAAAAAGGAAGAGAAAAAAGAGGAGAAGAAGCCGAAGGCAGAGCAGAAGCCCGAAAGGAAGATACTGCCCACCTCCAATCCCGCCGTCAAGGAAGAGATCCTTCCCAACGGCGAAGTGCGCAGGATATACGTTCCGCCGACTCCCGCGCCCAAGAGCAACATCAAGACGCGCGTATTCGACGGCGGGTACACCGGCGGCAGATCTCCCCGTCCGCAGGGCGACAGAACGCAGCAGGGCGGACGTCCCCCGTATGCCGGCGGCGCAGGGGTTCCCCGCCGCGACAATATGGCGGCAAATCTGCAAAAAGCCGCCAACATGCCCACGGGCAAGCCGTCTACGCAGAAGAACAAGAGCGGCAGCAAGCCTTCCGGCGGACAGCGTTTCGACGACCGCGGAAGCATGAACAAGCGCGCCCTGCTCAAGAAGGGTTACATTGTGGACGACAGCAAGATGGTCCTGGACGACGAGGACGCGAGAGTGCGCGTTTTCAAGAGCAAGTCCAAGTCCTCCGGCGGCGGACAGTCCGTCACGATCGACCATGCGGTCATCACTTCCGATCCCGTCCCGATCAAGACTCTGAGCGAAAAGACCGGCATACCCGCGTCCGAACTCATTAAGACGCTGTTCATGCTCGGCATCATCAAGACCATCAACGAGAGCGTGGATTTCGCCACTGCGGAACTCGTCGTGGGCGAGATCACCAAAAACCGTCCCATAACTCTCGAACTCAAGCCCGAAGTCACGCTGGAGGAAACCCTGTCTGCCAAACTAGTCATCGACGACGAGGATACGGACAAACTCCGTCCCCGTCCTCCCGTGGTCACCATCATGGGACACGTCGACCACGGCAAGACTTCGCTGCTCGACTACATCAGAAAGGCGAACGTCGCCGGCGGTGAAGCGGGCGGCATCACGCAGCATATCGGCGCGTACACGATCTCTCTCAAAGGCGCGCCCATCACCTTCCTCGACACTCCCGGTCACGAGGCGTTCACGTCGATGCGCGCACGCGGCGCACAGGTCACGGACGTTGCCGTCCTTGTAGTCGCGGCGGACGACGGTATCATGCCCCAGACGGTGGAAGCCATCAACCACGCTCGTCAGGCGGAAGTCCCGATCATCGTTGCCATCAACAAGATCGACAAGCCGGGCGCCAATCCCGACCAGGTGCTGCAACAGCTCACCAATTACGAGCTGCTCCCCGAAGAGTGGGGCGGCGAGACTCCCGTCGTGCGCGTTTCCGCAAAGACGGGCGAAGGCGTTGAAAGCCTGCTTGAGAACATCCTCACCATGGCGGAGATACGCGAGCTGAAAGCCAATCCCGACCGTCCGGCACGCGGCACCATCATCGAGGCGCGTCTTGACAAAGGAGTCGGTAAGGTGGCGACCATACTCGTGCAGACCGGTACGCTGCGCATAGGCGACAACGTCGTCGCGGGCACTTCCACCGGCAAGATCAGAGCCATGGTGGACGACAAGGGCAGAAAGGTCAAAAAGGCGGGACCTTCCACTCCCGTTTCGGTCACCGGATGGGACGAAGTGCCGGAAGCCGGCGACATCATCGACGTCGTCGCGGACGAGAAGTTCGCAAGAGAACTTGCGGAGGAACGCCGCCTGAAACTCGCGGCAAACAGCGAGGAATCCGGCGCGGTGTCCCTGAACGACCTCTTCGACAAGATTAAGAAGGGCGAACTGAAGTCCGTTAAACTCATCATCAAAGCGGACGTTCAAGGCTCCCTCGAAGCGGTCAAACAGTCGCTTTCCAAACTCGGCAACGATGAAGTGGACATCGACATCATCCACGGCGCGGTCGGCGCCATCAAGGAGAGCGACGTCACGCTCGCGGACACCGCGAAAGCGATCATCATCGGCTTCAACGTGCGCCCGGACGCCAATGCGAAAGCGCTCGCCGCACAGAAGCACATCGACATCCGCTTCTACGACATCATCTACAACGCCATCGAGGACATCGAAAAGGCGGTCAAGGGTATGCTGGAGCCGAAGTTCCGCGAGAACGTGCTCGGCACGGCGGAAGTCAGGGAAGTGTTCCGCATCACGGGTGCCGGCATCATCGCGGGCTGCCACGTCACGGACGGCAAGATCGTCCGCGGCGCGAAAGCGCGCCTGCTCAGAAGCGGCGCCGTCCAGGTCACCACCGAGATCGCATCCTTGCGCCACGGCAAGGACGACGTCAAGGAAATGGCGAAGAACTTCGACTGCGGCATCATGCTCCTGAACTATCAGGACATCAAAGTCGGCGACGTGATCGAAGCGTTCGTCATGGAGCAGATCAATGAAGATTAGGATAGAGCGCGTCAATTCCGAGCTGCAGAAGCAGATCTCGGCGGTCATCGCGCATGACATCAAGGATCCGCGCCTGGGGACGGGGTTGGTCGGAGTGACGAAAGTGTCCACCACCCCCGACCTCAAGCACGCGAAAGTCTATCTCTCCGTCTACGCAAAGACGGAAGAGGAGCGCAGCGCGGCGGTGGAAACCGTGCGCAGATCCAAAAATTTCATCCGCAACAGGCTGAAGGAGCTGGTTCAGATCCGCCTGCTGCCGGAGCTGCATTTCGAGCTGGACACCAGCGTGGATTACGGCATCAGGATAGACAATCTGCTGAAAACCATCGACATCCCGCCCGCCGACGAAGAAGAAAAATGAACGAAAAGCTGCAAAAGATAGCGCAAATGCTGAAAAGCGCGGACGACATCGCAGTCTACTGTCACACCAATCCCGACGGCGACGCGATCTCCTGCGCTCTTTCTTTGTGCCGCGCACTCCGACAGCTCGGCAAGACAGTCACGCCCGTATGCGACAGTCCCGTCCCGGAAAAGTATCTTTTCATGGAAGGCGCGGACGCTTTCGTCATGCCGGACAAAAAGGTGCACGAGGCGGCTCTCGCGGTGGATTGCAGCGATCTCGCGCGGCTCGGCGGCGCGGGCAGAAGTTTCCTCTCCGCAAGAAAGAGGGCTGCCGTCGACCACCACAAATCCCACGATCCTTTCGCCGAAACCGACTATACCGAAGCCGACGCCGCGGCATGCGCGGAGATAATATACCTGCTGCTCGACGGCATGGGACTTGTGGACAAGGGCACCGCCGCGCTGCTGTTTGCGGGCATTGTGGCGGATTCGGGGTGTTTCCAGTATCCGTCCACGACTGAGCGCACGCACTCAATCGCGTGCAGGCTGATGTCTTACGGCATAGACTCCGCCGACATCATATACCGTGTGCACAGGCGCGTCACTCCCGAAGTGTTCGCGCTGAAAACACGCGTGCTCTCGAAGTGCCGTTTCTTCGACGGCGGAAAGATCGCGCTCGTTTCTTTCATGAGCGGCGACTTCGAAGCCACGCACACCTCGTCCGCCGATACGGAAGGCATCATTTCGTCCGCCATCGACATCGACGGCGTGGAAGTCGCTTTCGCGGTGTCAGAGGTAAAGGACAAGAATTTCAAGGTCAGCGTGCGCACAAAGAGCACGGCGGACGCCAGCGACATAGCGGCGGCGTTCGGCGGCGGCGGACACTCCAGGGCCGCCGGCTGCAGGCTGAACGGCTTTTACGAGGATGTGGTGGACAAACTCCTCAAAGCCGCAAGGGACAGAATGTAATGGCGCGTTCGTCTTCTCCCGACTCCATTACCGGGTTCGTCAATCTGTCGAAACCCGCGGGCATGACGTCATCGGACGCCGTGTGCATAGTCCGCGGAGTTTTGTCGCGCGCGATAGGCGGCAGACAAAAGACGGGACACCTCGGCACACTCGATCCGCTGGCGACCGGCGTGCTGCCGATCGCACTGGGGAAAGCCACTGCGCTCTTCGATTTCCTCGCATTCAAGACCAAACGCTACGTCGCCGAATTCACTTTCGGCACGGCAACGGATACACTCGACCGGGGAGGCAAAACGGTCCGCGACGGCGGAATGATACCTTCCGCGGAAGAGATAGCGGCGGTTTTGGCCCGATTTACGGGCGAATTCATGCAAACCCCTCCCGCATACTCGGCAAAGTCTGTCAACGGCAGGCGCGCGTACTCATACGCGCGCAGCGGCGAAGCGGTAGAACTTGCGCCCAAGCTCGTCCGCGTGGATAGCTTCGAACTCATCGGCGGGGGAGAAGGAGTGTACGAGTTCGCCATCGAATGCGGCGGCGGCACATACATCCGCTCGCTTGCGCGCGATGTCGCGGAAGCACTGGGCACGTGCGCATACATGAGCGCGCTCACGCGCACACAGTCGGGACCTTTCACCGCCGAGAGCGCGGTCACACCGGACGAATTCCGGCTCGCACCGGAAAAACACATCATTCCCGCGGAATTCGCGCTGGGCGGACTCAAAAAAGTCGCGCTTGACGAAAATTCTCTCAAAAGGGCGCTTAACGGCATTCCGGCAGCAGCCGCCGATGTGGCGGAAGGCGAATACGCGGCGGTATACGACGCGCACGGGACTCTTGCGGGCCTGGGGCTGCGCGCCGCGCGCGGACTCGTGATCAAAGTAAGATTGCAGGACGGAAAACAATGAAAGTGGTGAATTTCGGCGAAAAATACAATGTTCCTTCCGCACTCGCGCTGGGCTTTTTCGACTGCGTCCACAAAGGCCACGCCGAAGTCATCGCAAAGGCGAAAGAACTTGCCGCAAAGAGCGGCTCGGAGTGCGCGGTCATGACGTTCCGCGGAGATCCGGGCACATTTTTCAACAAAAAAAAGCGCATTTATTCCTTTGAAGAGCGGCTGGAAGCGCTAGGCGGTCTTGGCGTCGACGCCGTCATCGCCGCGGATTTCGACGAATCATTCGCCGCACTCGACGCGGAAGATTTCCTCGGTCGGCTTCTTTCGGACTGCAAAGTTACGGCTGTCGCCGTCGGCGAAGACTACACCTACGGCAAAGGCGCGCAGGGCAGCGCGCGGACGCTTTCAGAGTCGCTTGCGGACAGAAACATCACGGCAAGCGTGGTGCCTCTGCTTTGCCGCAACGGCGTGAAAATATCTTCGACCGAGATCAAAACCCTGCTCGAAAGCGGCGGCATAGAGGCGGTAAACGACCTGCTTACCGAGCCTTATTTCATGCTCGGCACGGTATCTCACGCGCGCGGCAGGGGGAATACCTTCGGCTATCCCACCGCCAACATCCCGTACGACGGCGGCAAAGTCTATCCCGCGCCCGGAGTGTACGCGACCACTGTCACAGTAGAGGGCAGGACATTCCTCGGCGGCACGAACATCGGGGCAAAACCCACCTTCGGCGACGACTCGCCGTCAGTCGAAACGTTCATTCTGGATTTCAGCGGCGACATCTACGGAAAACTCATCAAACTCAGATTTTTCAAGCGTCTGCGCGGGATAGAGAAGTTCCCGTCCGCGGAAGCGCTCGCGGCGCAGCTTGACAGCGACGTCGCGCACATAAGAGAATATTTTGCGGAGGAAGCAAAATGAGCAGGAACAGGTTTTCGGGCATACGTCCGCTTTTCGGACCGTCCGGGCACTCGGAAAGTTACGCGGCGGAGGGGCTGACCTCCACCGCCGACATGCCGGAGTGGATAAGCGCGAGAGGACTCGACATCTTCGAGTATTCCTTCGGCAGAGGAGTGCGCGTTTCCACCGCGACCGCTGCGGCAATCGGCGAAAAATGCGACGAGTACGGCATCGAGATGAGCGTCCACGCGCCGTATTTCATCAATTTTGCCTCTCCCGAACCCGAAAAAGCGCAAAATTCCGTCAACTACATACTCTCGTCCCTCAAGGTGCTGAAAGCGTTCGGGGGCGAGCGGTGCGTATTCCATGCAGGCGCCCAGGGGCAGGACTCGCGCGAAGCGGCGTTCGCCCGCACCAAAGAGATGTTCGCCCGCACGCTGGAACTCATCGCGGAAGAACCCGACTACGCCGACCTCATCGTGTGTCCCGAAACCATGGGCAAACAGGCGCAGATCGGCACCGTGGAAGAAGTCGTCGAGCTGTGTCGGCTGGGGGAGAACGTCTATCCCTGCGTGGACTTCGGACACATCAACGCGCTGTACGGCGGCTCGCTCAGGACTGCGTCCGATTTCGAGGACATCGTAAAAAAGCTCCTTGACGGCTTGGGCGAAAAAAAGACCAAAAATATGCAGGTTCACTTTTCCAAGATACAATACGGTGCGAAAGGGGAGATCCGCCACCTCACATTCGCCGACGACGTGTACGGTCCGGAATTCGAGCCGTTTGCCGAGATCATTGTCAAATACGGACTCACTCCGCACATCCTTTCCGAGTCCGCCGGCACACAGGCGGAGGACTCCGCCGCCATGCGCGACATCTGGCTCCGCGCCTCCGGTGCTGACATCGAGTGAAGCGGTAAAGGTATACCGTCAACCGCCGAAAACGCTTCGCCGCCAACTGCAGTGCGCTGCGGCAATTTCTCGATCGACGGCCACAATTAAACCGCAGCCCTTATCCTTGCAAACCTTTCAAAACCGCCATGCCGGCGGTTTTGTTTTTGCTCTATCTAATGTGCGGAATCGCGGTATTGTCTAGTACAAAAAGACGGAGAATATGTGGGTACATGTTACGATCTCTATCCCGGAGAATATCAGCTTATTGGCGCACAAGGAGAGTATTTCTTTGCGGAATTTACGATAAAGGAAGCGGGAACATTCGTTTTTGAACTCTCGGAAATTAACTAATGAATTTATGAGGAGAAAATTATGAGAACATCAACAATCAATATAAGCAAAATGCTTCTTATTGCCGGAGAAGTCGTGGATGCATCGCAAAGTCACTCGTATCTGCCGCCGGCTTCGTCCTCTATGCCGAGCAGATAGTCGGAAGTGACCGAAAAGGTCACCGCAAGCCGCGCGACATAACTCGCTTTCGGCTCGTTGACGTCGTTTTCCCACAGCGACACCGCACTCGGATCCACACCTATCTTCTCCGCAAGCTGCGCCTGCGTGAGGGCGTTGGCGATCCTGAGCTCCCTTATTCTAGCTCCTAAACCCATAACGTTATTATACCGCCGGAAAAGAGCAATGTAAAGGGCCACGTAAATCCTTGCCTGCAAAATCCGTTCACAACGCCGCACCGCCGTTTATTCCGAATAAACAAAGTAAAAGGGCGGCGTCTTGCCGCCATTTATGCGAATGGATTTATATATCCGGTCGGAACACTCCGACGTCGCATCTGCGTTTTACCCGATACACTCACACCACCCCCGGCAACAAGGGATTGCCTTGTCGGCAGCGCCGACGGTGAGCAGCCGTTCGGAATATAAAACCTTAAAACGGACTCAATAAGCAAAATAGACGGGCTTCGTAAGCAATTTGTCAAGCGCAAACGCCACCGATGGGAGGTCTTGAACCTCAAATCCCGTCTATTTGCTTATTATACGTGGCTCTGCGACAGAAGTCAAACTAAGGCGCACGCGGTCGACGGCTTCATCGGTGAGCGGCAGCAGAGCGGTCGGATATTCCGCAAAAAGCAACGGGAGCGCGACTTTGGTCGTAAGCGAGATGCTCGCAAAAAACGGTATCGAAACAAAACGGCACAAGAAAAACCGCCCGTAGTCACGAGCGGTTTAGTGGGGGGCCTACGCTGAAAGCCTGGCGTTCCACCCCTGTCCACGCGCATCTGCCGTGGCTTCCCCTTTTGGGGGCTGATGGCATTTATGATTATAGCAAAGGGAGAAAGATATGTCAAACGTCAATTATACGCTTAATCGCCGAGGAGTCCGTCCTTATGGCACCGACGAGGCGTGAGTTGTTGGGAAAAAAGAACATGGCAGTGCAGTTGATCTCCGCTGAAAAAAGCATGGGCGAAAAGATAAAGCCGGCAAGAGCAGGCTTTTCTCACTTAGAATCTTTGCAACAAAACGAAAGAGGGCTTAACCTCTCACCCGAAGAGCTCGAAGAGGTCTGCACCGATCTGACGGTATATAAAGAAACGGAAGATTTTGTAATACTGCGTCGAGAAGTTTGAGAGGCGTGATAGCGGTCAAAAAGTCAAAAAAATTTGAAAAATTTTCAAAAATTTTGAGGGCAGGAAACCTTTTAATCTATTCGCAAAACACAGCTTTTGCGAATAGAAAGAGATTGAAAACAGCTTAAACAGCAGTTTTTGAAATTCAAACGCGGTTTTGACAATCGGTACGATTTGCACGTTGCCGGTTTCGGCAGCCTGCGCGCTGCACGTTTTTGACCGCGGTTTTCACGGATACGGCTTTATGCGTATCGGCTTGTTTTCAAGTCAGGTTTCGCGTGCGGTTTTTTGACGCGTTTTACGCAGTTCGTCTGCCGCGGATTTACGAGGTATTAGCTATTGCTTTACGCTTCTTTTCTTTAAGTCATTTCTTTGGCGGTTTGATCCGCATTTGTCCTGACATCTCGAAGCAGCGGCTGCGGCCCCGTGCGGCAATGCGCCGGTATTTCGTTCATGCGGTACGTTTTTTCGTTTGACTTCTGTCGCATAATTACATATAATAAGCGCAAATAGATGGGCATGAAACCTGTGGTTTCTCGTCGGTGGCGTTTGCACTTGACAAATTGCTTACGAAGTCCGTCTATTTTTTGTTTATAAAGCCGCGAATTATACCCATTCAGCCGCACGATTTTAGCCGTGTTCCGCCCGTCCGTCCGTTCATCCCGTTACGCGGCAAAGTGTTTCCGTGACGGCGATCACGGCGTGCTCAAACGTCAACGCCCCCTGAACGTAAACGATGTAAGGCTCTTTAATCGGCGCGTCGGCGCTGAGTTCGATCGACGAGCCCTGCACGAATGCGCCTGCCGCCATGATGACGTCGTGCTGATAGCCCGGCATTGCCCACGGCACGGGAACGACGTTGCTGTCGACGGGAGAAACGCTCTGGACCGCCTCGCAAAAATCCGTAAGCTGTTTTGCGGAGTCCATGCGAATGCTGGTAACGATGTCGTAGGCAGGCATTCCTGCCGCCGGAAGCGTGGAAAAACCGAGTTTTCCGTATGCTTTTGCAAACAGAAAGGCACTTTTCAGTGCGTTTTTGGTGACTTGCGGCGCCAAAAACAGCCCTTGGTAAAAGCGCGTGTAACCGCCGTCGTAAGAGCCTACTTCGGCGCCCAGCGAAGGCGCGGTCAACCGTTTTGCAACCAGATCGACAAGGTCTTTTTTGCCGGCGATATAACCGCCGGTGGGCGCAATGCCTCCGCCGATGTTTTTGATGAGCGAACCGGCAATGAGATCGGCGCCGACTTCTGCGGGTTCGGCCTTTTCTACAAATTCGCCGTAGCAATTGTCTACCAAAACCAACGTTTTCGGGCTTATCTTCTTGACAAACGCTATCAATTCGGCGATTTGCTCGACGGAGATCGCGCTGCGCCATTCGTAACCGCGGCTGCGTCCGACGAAAACCGCCTTGACGAAACGCTTTTTCAGCGCATTTTCGACGGCTTCAAAATCGAAAAGCGGCGTAAGCCCGTCGTATTTCAGGGCGATCGAGTCAAAATCTATGCCGAACTCCTTGAGCGAGCCGCAATTTTCACCCGATATGACGTCTTCGAGCGTGTCGTAAGGTTTGCCGGACACCGAAATAAAGATATCGCCCGGACGAAGCACGCCGAACAGCATGAGCGTCAGCGCCTGTGTGCCGGCGGTGATCATGGGAGAAACGACGGCACTCTCGGCGCCGAGCGCGTCCGCAAACACCTGCGACAGCGTATCTCTGCCGGCATCGTCGTAGCCGTATCCCGTGCTTCCCGTAAAATGCCTCGCCTGAACGGCGTTTTTGCGGAAAGCGCCGAGCACCTTTTCCTGATTGAAAAGCGCAATGTCGTCAATACGGCGAAATTCCGCCGCGAGTTCGTCTATACATTCGTTTACAAGCCTTTCGGCGCTTTGTCTGTCCATTTTACCCTTCAAGTATTCTATATTTTTGCCGTTTTTATAATAGTATGACCGGTTCCCGCCCTGCGCCCGACGTTATCCGAATTGCCTCCGCAAGCCACCGGGAATACCGACGGCGAAGCCGGCAAACCGTGCGTATTCTGATGCCGGAAGCCGCCGAAATGCGGCAGACATTCATTTGTGTGCGCGCAGTCTTTCCGACACATAGCGCGCCGCGCCGTCGAAATCTCCGACTTCGAAACTTTTTGCAAAGGCGTAACGCCTGAACCATGTAAGCTGGCGTTTGGCGTAATTGCGCGTATGTTTTTTGACGAGTTCGCGTACGGCGGAGCGTTCCGCGTCGCTCAGACGGATCTCTCCATCCGAGATGCGGTCCGCATAGGGGGCAAATTCCTTATAGCCGATCGCCTGCATGCTTTGGACGGAAAAATCGGGGTTCAGCTCCGCGATCTCGCGCTCAAGTCCGCCCGCGAACATTGCGTCCGTACGGGCGTCTATCATTGCGTACAGCTTCTGCCTGTCCGACGGCTCGAAGCGCACGGCGATGACGTCGGGTTCGGCGGTCCTGTCCGCGGAATCGGACATCTTTTTGCCGCACAACGCGACTTCGAGCGCGCGTATCACGCGCTTTTTGTCGTTGGGATGCAGCCTCGCCGCAGTAGCGGGATCCGCCTCCGCAAGCCTTGCGTATACGGCTTCGCCGCCTGATTTTTCGTAGTCGGCCTCGAGTTTTTCGCGCAGCGCGGCGTTTTTGTCCGTGTCCGAGAAACTCAGCGGATAAAACAGGCTCTCGAAGTAAAGCCCCGTACCGCCCGCGAATATCGGAAGTTTGCCCTCGGCGAGAGCCGCGATGCCTGCTGCCGCAGCTTCTTCGCGGTAACGCGCTACGGAAAATTCCTCGTCGTAGGCGGCGACGTCGATCATGGCGTGCGGCACTTCGCGGCGGCGCGCCGCGCTTTCCTTGGCGGTGCCCACGTCCAGTCCGCGGTAGATCTGCATGCTGTCCGCGGAAATTATCACGCCACCGACTTCTTTTGCAAGCCTGAAGGCGAACTCCGATTTTCCGGAAGCGGTAGGTCCCATGACGAACACCGCATTCGGCGCGGAGAAAGGATTTGCCTGCGTCCGCGCGTTCATACTATCCTCAGAAACATCTTTTCGAAGTCGCGTCTGGTGAGCGCGACCACCGCGGGACGTCCGTGCGGACACTTCTGCGGCAGACTGCCTTTGTCGTCGATGAGATTTGAAAGGACGTATTCGATCTGTCTGCGGGTGAGATGTTCGCCGCCTTTTATCGCGGCGCGGCAGGCGTCACGGCAGACGACATCTTTGAGAAGGTCGGATATCTTTATCTCGCCGTCGTCGAGCATGTGGGAGAACAGCTCCGCAAGAAAGCGGTTGAAGTCCATGCGTACGACGGGTTCCGGCACGGCGTACACGATGTAGCTTCCCGTCTTTTTCTCGATGATGAATCCCATTGCGTTGAGCGACGGCATTATCTTTTCGAAATACTCCTGCTCTTCGCCCGAAAGACGCAGTTTGTGCGGAACGAGCAGCGTCTGCGAATATTCGGACGCGAGCGAAGAGGAAAGTTTGTCGTAAAGGATACGTTCGTGCGCGGCGTGCTGGTCGATGATGTATACGACGTTCGCGCGTTCGACGATGAGATAGGTGTCAAACACCTGTCCGACGACCGTACCGTCGAAAAGACGGAACTTGTTGTTCAAACTATTCGCTAAATCCTCATCATCGGATTCGGTGCTTGCTATTATGAACGCGTCGTCGGATCCCGAATGCGTACCGGCGGCAAAAGGTTCGATCTGGCTGTCGGCTGCGGCGTTCCGCCTGTTGCCGCGGCGTACGCCGCCGGCGGTTCTGAGCGACGACAGGTCGAACGGCACGTCCGGAGCAAAGCCTGCGGACGCATACGGTTCGGGGGCTGCGGACAGAAAACTTCCGTATGCGGTATCGGTGTCGCGCGCGTAAAGCGAAGCGGTGTCGATCGCCGTTTGCTCGTAAGCGTCGTACGATGCGGCCGGCAAACCGCCGTCCCCGGCTTCCGGCATCCGGGAAAACCCGTGCGGTTCTCCGCCGAAAACGCTTTTGAGCGCGTCCTCAACCGCCCTGAACACCGCGCCGAATACCGCGTTTTTGTTGCGGAAACGCACTTCGGACTTGGCGGGATGCACATTGACGTCCACCTCGTCGAAAGGCACGACTACATCCAGCACATACATCGGATAGGTGCGCTTGACCAGATAATCGCGGTATGCCTTGTCCACTGCGGCGGAAACCGTATCGTTCTCCACCACGCGGCCGTTGACGATGACGGTCTGACGTGAACGCGTAGGCGCCGTATAGTTCACCTCCGACACGTATCCGCTCACTCTGACGCCGCTCGAAGAAACTCTTTCCACCGCTATGAAGCGCGAAAGATCGAGGTCGGGATACACTGCTGCGATCGCGTCGGCAAGCTCTCCGCCGGAATGCTCTATGATACTGCCTTTTTCGCAGGCGTAGCTGATCCTGAGCGACGGATTGGCGAGCACGAGCTTCTCTACAGCGTCGGTGACGTAACGAAGCTCCGCAGACGCTTTTTTAAGGAATTTGAGGCGCGCCGGAGTGTTGAAAAAGAGGTTCTCCACCGTCACGGACGTGCCCTTTGCACGGCTGTCGGCGCGCTCCTCGGCAACCGCGCCGCCTTCGAGTCTGATGAGATTGGCGCAATCCGAACCGTCGGCGCGCGACACGAGCGTAACTTCGCTGACGGAAGCTATGCTCGCAAGCGCTTCGCCGCGGAATCCCAGCGTCGCTATGGTATCAAGGTCTGCTATCTCGGCAAGTTTGCTTGTGGCGTGCGGAAGAAAAGCCGCGCGCATGTCCTCTTTGAGTATACCCGTACCGTTGTCGCTCACCGTAATGCGGCGTATGCCTCCTTCTTCCACGGTGACGGAGATATCCGTCGCGCCCGCGTCGATGCTGTTCTCGGTAAGTTCCTTCACGACGGATGCCGGCCGTTCCACCACCTCGCCGGCGGAGATCATGTTGAACACGCCGGGCTGAAGCACATTGATCTTTCCCATTTAGCCCTCCGCCTTCTTTTTCAGATCGTTGAGCACCGTAAGCGCCTGGAGCGGCGTAAGATTCTCTACGTCGATGTCCTTGAGTTCCTTTTCCACTTCGGATTCCTCTTTGTCGAAAAGACTTGTCTGCTGCACCGCTCTGCCGTTCGCGCCCGAAGCCAGCAGGATGCTGTTGGAGTCGCGGTCGCCGGCGCGGCGTTCCAGCTCCGTCATTATGCGGCGCGCACGCTCGATGACCGACTTTTTGACGCCGGCGAGCGAAGCCACTTCCACGCCGAAACTGCGTGGCGCGCTTCCCCTTGCGATCTTGTGCAGGAATACTATCCTGTCCCCCGTTTCGCTGACCAGCACGCGGTAGTTCTTGACTCCGCCGAAACTTTCCGCGTCGGTAAGCTCATGGAAATGCGTGGCAAACAGCGTCTTGGCGCGTATCTCGGACGTGATGTATTCCAGCACCGCCCATGCGATGCTCAGCCCGTCATAGGTGGACGTGCCCCTGCCTATCTCGTCCAGCACCAGCAAAGACGACGACGTGGCGTAATTCAGTATCGTCGCCACCTCTATCATCTCCACCATAAAAGTGGACTGTCCGCCCGTGAGGTCGTCGCTTGCGCCTATACGGGTGAAGATCCTGTCCGTGAGCGTGATCTCCGCGCTCTTTGCCGGCACGAACGAACCTATGTGCGCCATCAGGGTGATGAGCGCGACCTGCCTCATGTAAGTGCTCTTGCCCGCCATGTTCGGACCTGTCAGTATCATGGTACGGTTGTCCCCGCTGTCGAGAAGGGTGTCGTTGGGCACGTATGCGCCGTGTTCCATGAGCGTTTCTACGACGGGGTGTCTGCCGTCCCTGATGTTGATGGCTGCGACCTTTTTCCCGATCACCGGTCGGACGTAATTTCCGCGCACCGCGACCGCCGCGAAAGACTGCAGCACGTCCAGCGCGGCGACGGCGCGCGCCGTTTTCTGAAGTTCGGCGAGTTTTGCGAGCGTCATGCTCTTCAGTTCGTCGAAGATCCTGTTCTCCAGCGCGGTCGCCTCCTCGTGGGCGGTGAGAATGCGGGTTTCTATCTCCTTGAGTTCGTCCGTGACGAACCGCTCCGCATTCACCAGCGTCTGCCTGCGCTGATAGCGGTACGGCACTTTGTCGAGCAGCGACTTGCTCACCTCTATGTAGTAGCCGAATACGCGGTTGCTGTTTACTTTGAGCGTCTTTATCCCGGTGGCTTCCCTCTCGCGCTGTTCGAGGTTGGTAAGCCATGCCTGCGCGGTGGATTTGATGTCCCGGAGGGAATCCAGCTGCTCGTCGTAGCCTTTCGCCACGATATAGCCGTTGTCCTTATCCGAAGGATCGTCCTTGCGCGCAAGCGCGGCGTTGAGCACCGCCGCCACGTCCGGAAGCGGCTGAATGTCGGCAGCGATCCTCCTTACCAGCGGATCTTTCACTTCCGCGAGTGACTTTTTCAGACCGGGAAGCACGTTGAGCGTGTCCGATACGGCGATGAGCGTCGCCGGAGTCGCCGAGCCGTAAGCCAGCCTGCCGGAAAGACGTTCCAGATCGCGGACGTCGGAGAGGAGCTCCGCCGCTTTCTCCCTTGCGGCGCGGTTTTGCGCAAGCGCGCCGACTGCGTCCAGACGCGCATTGATCTCCTTTTCGCCGCGCAGCGGTCTTTCTATCCACGCGCGGAGCATTCGCGCTCCCATCGCGGTGCGCGTTTTGTCCAGCACTCCGAGGAGCGACCCCATCTTTTTCCCGTCGCGTGCGCGGGCGGTAAGTTCCAGATTGCGCCGCGTGGCGGCGTCCAGCAGCATGAAGGAACTGTCGTGCAGATACGCGGGAGGACTCATCTGCGAAAGAGTGCGCTTCTGCGTCTGGGACAGATACTCGAAAAGTCCTCCGGCGGCGCAGACCGCCAGTTCCTTGTCGTCACACTCGAAAGCCGCCAGCGATGCCACGTTGTAAGCCTCGCGCAGCTTCTTTTCCGCCGTCTTGTGATTGTAGGCGAAATCGTGGTAACAGCGCGGTCTGACGTCCGCGGAAGCGAAGTACGGCACACTGCGCCACACGGACTCGAACTCCGCGTTGCAGACGAATTCCGAAGGACTTGCGGACGAGAGCACGTCGCTCAGCCGCGTGCGCCAGTCGTCACCTTTATATTCGTATACCGTAAGCTCCCCCGTGCTTATGTCCGTCCACGCAAGCCCGAACGCGTTGCCCGAAAGGCAGACGGAAGCGAGATAATTGGTGCTCTTCGCGTCCAGGATATCCTCTTCGATCACGGTGCCGGGAGTGACCACGCGCACCACGTCGCGTTCCAGCATCCCCTTTGAGGTTGCGGGGTCGGTGAGCTGTTCGCATATCGCCACGCGGTAGCCCGCGTCGATAAGGCGGCGGATATAGTTGTCCACCGCGTGGTGGGGCACTCCGCACATGGGCGCGCGCCTGTCCTTCAGCCCGCATTCGCGTCCCGTGAGCACGAGATCGAGCACGCGCGAAGCGACCTCCGCGTCCTCGAAAAACATCTCATAGAAGTCGCCGAGTCTGAAAAACAGCAGACAGTCGGGATAATTGGCCTTTATCTCGAAATATCTCTGCATCATAGGGGAAAGTTTGCTTACGTCGATTTCCATTCAATCCTCCGTAACTCCGAACAGCGACGCCGAACGCGCTTCGTTTATCCTTACCTTCACGAACTCTCCTATCCTCCCGGCATCGCCCGGAAAAGTCGCCAGTCTGCCGCTCTCCGTCCTGCCGCACAACATGCCTTCGTGCTTGGGCGACACGTCCTCGGCGAGCACTTCGTACACGTTGCCGACATAATTCTCGGAAAGCTCCTTGGTGACGGCGTTCTGCAATTTGATGAGTTCGCCTATGCGTCTGCGTTTGACAGCATACGGGATCTGCGGCATTTCCGCGGCGGGAGTGCCCTTCCGCGGCGAATACACGAATGTGAACGCATTGGAAAAGCGCACGCTGCGGACAAGATCCGTCGTGTCCGCAAAATCCTCTTCCGTTTCCGTAGGGAATCCCACCATGACGTCCGTGGTTATGCCGATGTCCGGCATGGCGGCGCGGAGTTTCTCCGTCAGCGTGAAGTACCGCTCGCGCGTATAACGGCGGTTCATGTCCTTCAGCACCTTGTCCGAACCCGACTGCACGGGGAGATGGATGTTGGAACATATCTTGTCCGAGCACGCCATCGCGTCGATGACTCCGTCGGTGAGGTCTTTCGGGTGCGAGGTCATGAACCGCACGCGGAACTTCCCGTCTATGCGGTCTATCCCGCGGAGCAGCCGCTCGAAGCTCTCCCCTCCCGAAAGGTCGTGGCCGTAGGAGTTGACGTTCTGTCCCAGCAGCGTGATCTCCTTGTATCCGCCGTCCACGCAGCGGCGCACCTCGTCGAGCACAGCGTCCATGGGACGCGAGAGTTCTCGTCCGCGGACGTAAGGCACTATGCAGTATGTGCAGAAATTGTTGCAGCCGTAGATGATGTTCACCCACGCGTTCGGAAAGCTCGTGCGCGTCACCGGAGTGCGCTCGTCGCGGTCGAGATAGTCGGGGGCGTACTCCGTGTCAAACGCGCGGTAACGCTTGTCCGAGCGCTTTTTCATCGCCGCCCTCGCCTTTTTCACCTTCTCGATCTCGCCGGGAAGAGCGAATATGTTGCGCGTGCCGAGCACGATGTCCACATAAGGATAACGCTCCCTGATGACTTCCGCCGCGCCCTCCTGCTGCGTCATGCAGCCGCATACGGCGATAATAATGCCGGGATTCTTCTTTTTCTCCGCCTTTACGACTCCGATGTTGCCCAAAGCTCTCCGCTCCGCATTGTCGCGGATGCAGCAGGTGTTGAAGACGATCACGTCCGCGCTTTCTCCGTCCGCGCATGCCGTGCCGCCCATACCTTCAAGGAGTCCCGCGATCTTCTCGGACTCGTGCACGTTCATCTGGCAGCCGTAGGTGACTATCTTGTAACGCATTTTGCTTCCTTTTCTTTCGATTGATGCCCGGACCGCCGTCACGCGCGGCTGTACGCGCCCGCACGGGCGCAATTCCGATTAAATCATTATACATAAAAACCGCCGAAAACACAATAATAATCGCAATGAAAAAAGGTCGGGAAAAATGTGCCGGTGTCGCCGCCGGGGCGCCCCCCTCCGGGGACAAAATGACGGGCGGCGGCAAGAAAACCGGGCTTGGAAAAAAACTCCTGAAACTCACCGCCGTCGCCGTGACCGCGGTCGTCCTGCTGCTCGGCGCAGCGACGCTCGGCGGATATATATGGTTCACGAAATGGGCTGACGGAGCCGAATTCGACGCCGCGCTGCTTCCCACCGCCACCGCCCTGCCGGTCGTCCTGGACATAAACGGTGAAAAACTCCCGTACGCCGCGGACAATTACGTCGATCCCTCCTCCGTGCCCGAACACGTCAAGGCGGCGTTCGTGGCTCTCGAGGACAAACGCTTCTATTCGCACAAAGGCTACGACCCGAAAGGCATAATCCGGGCGGTATTGCGCAACATCAAAGCCGGCAAAGCGGTCGAGGGCGCGTCCACCATCACCCAACAGCTGGTGAAAAACACGCACCTCAGCGCCGAACGCACCCTGTCGCGCAAACTCAAAGAGATCGCCATCGCCATGAAGATCGAGGAGAACTACTCCAAAGACGAGATACTCGCCATGTATCTCTCCGTCATATACTTCGGCGCGGGCGCATACGGCATCAACGAGGCGAGCCGCACCTATTTCGGCTGCGAACCCTGCGATCTTACGGTAGCTCAGGCGGCAACGCTCGCCGGCATACTCAAAAACCCTTCCCGCTATTCCCCGAAAAACAGCCTGGAGAGTGCCACCGAAAGACGCAATCTCGTGCTCGACGTCATGTGCCGGGAGGGTTACATCACCGAAGCGGAGCGCGACGAGGCGAAAGCGGAGAAAATGCGCCTTGCAAAAGAGGGGGAAAAGGGGAAAAATTATGCGGAGCAGTACGTTGCGGCGGCGGTGCGCGAAGCGTGCGGGATGCTCGGCATCACAGAATACCGGCTCGGCAACTCCGGACTGGTCATCATGACGGCTTTCGACCCGGAAAAGCAGAAGATCCTCGCCGAAGAAACGCTCGACCGCTCCAACTACTCCGACGGCGGCGTAAACGGCTCCGCGGTGCTCCTCGACAACGCGACGGGAGAGATAGCGGCATACTTCGGCACACTCGGTTACGAGATATCGCGCCAGGCGGGCTCCGTCCTCAAACCGCTCGCCGTATACGCTCCCGCGCTCGACACAGGCGCGGTCACGCTCGCCACACCGGTGCGCGACGAAAAGACGGACTTCGGCGGATACTCACCCGACAATTTCGACGGCGTTTACTACGGCGACACCACGCCGCGCGAAGCCATCAAACGTTCTATGAACACGGCGGCGGTGAAAGTGCTCTCGTATGTCGGCACGGATACCGCGCTCGGCTATCTGCGGAAACTGGGAGTGAATGTTTCCGAAAAGGATTCCAACCTCGCTCTCGCGCTGGGGGCGACGGCGGAAGGGAGCAATCCGCGCATTCTCGCAGGCGCTTACTCGGCGCTGGCGCGCGGCGGAAACTACGTCAAGCCGCACTTCGTAAGGGCGATAGTAAAAGACGGAGTCAAGACCGCCTCCCCGGACGTGCACGCGGAAAGAGTCTTTTCGCCCGAAACCGCGGCGCTCGTCACGGACTGCCTCGAAGATACGGCGAAGTCCGGCACGGCGCGCACGCTTTCATCGCTCGGTATTGCGGTCGCGGGCAAGACCGGCACGGTACAGCGCGACGGAGAATACAACACCGACGCATGGAGCGTGAGTTACACCTCGGAATACACTCTTGCCGTGTGGCACGGCGCGGAGAAAACGACCGAGCTGGGCGGCGGCCATCCCACCCGTCACGCCACCGAGGTGTGGCGCAGAATATATGCGGGCGAAAAACCGCCCTCGTTCGAGCTTCCGCGCGGCGTGGTGCGAGAAAACGTGGACGTCTACTCGACTTTCAAAAACAAAAAAGCCACTCTCGCCTCGCCCTCCACCCCCAAAGAGTACGTCCGCTCCGAATTGTTCGCGGCAAAATTCCGCGCAGACGAGTGCGGCTCGCGTTTCGACGCGCCAGTCCCGGTATTCTCGCTCGCGGCGGACGGCGGCACCGTCACAGTCACGCTTACCGCGGAGCCTGCGTTCGACTATACCGTGCTTTGCTCCGACATGCTGGGCACGCGCATCACAGGCACCGTTTCGGGACAGACAGGCGAATTCGTCCCCTCTTCGGCGGGCGTACGGCTCGAAAGACGCCGGACTTTCCCGTCCGGTTCCGGCGGATATGGCAATGCCGGCGGCTCCGCACGGAATGCCGCCGACGGAAAGGAAAGCCGGGACGGCACAAACGCGGAGCCGTGCAGGCTGTATCCCGACAAGACCGTTATTTTCACGCACGCGCCTTTCTCGTTCGGCGGCAAAGTGACCTACACCGTGCAAATGTCCGTCGCGGACGGTGACGGCGCGGTCATCGGCGCTCTCTCCAAAGACTGCTTCGTATCGCAGCCGCGGGACCGCATCTTGTGATCCGTCGGAGTTCCGTCCGCGGCGCACTGAGTCCGAGCGTACACCGGCGCATGCAAAAAGCCCTGCTGGACTGCGGGACCATGCAGGGCTTTTTACGTAAAATTGACGACCGGACGCGCATTGCGGAGCCGTTCAGCACTCCTCTACGGCGGCGAGCGCGCCGTTCACGAGCTCGTCAACGGGAAGCGGCGACTCCGCTTTCCGCACGGACGCGAGCGAAGGATGAATGACGGGAGATTTGGGCAGGAACACCGTGCAGCAGTCCTCGTACGGCTGTATCGAGGTGTCGTAAGTGCCTATCTTCTTGGCGATTGCCACGATTTCGTCCTTGTCCATGCCTATGAGCGGACGGAATACGGGGAGCGTCGCGGTATCCCCTGTGCACGTCATGCTTTCCACCGTCTGGGAAGCGACCTGTCCCAGGCTCTCTCCCGTGATGAGCGCGCCGCAGTCGTGCGCCTCCGCAAGACGGCACGCGATGCGCATCATGAATCTGCGCATTATCGTGATCATCATGTTAGCCGGGCAATTCTTGTGTATGGCAAGTTGTATATCCGTGAATGGCACGACGAAAAGACGTATCTCTCCGGCATATTTTTCGGCGATATCTCTCAGTTCCGCCACCTTTTCGCGCGCTTTGTCGGACGTGTACGGCGGAGAGGCAAAGTGCACGGCGAATATCTTCATGCCGCGTTTTGCCATCATGTACGCCGCCACCGGGGAATCTATGCCCCCGGACAGCAGCAGCATTCCGCGCCCGGAGCACCCGACGGGAAGTCCGCCCGCGCCGGGAATGACGTCCGTATAGACGAGGGCGACGCCGTTTTCGCGCACGTCCACCCTGAAGTCGCAGTCATAGTCCGTAAGGTCCACCTTGTAGCGTCCGAGAGCGAGCACCGAACCGCCGAGCGCCGCCGCGATCTCGGCGGACGTCATGGGGATGCGCTTGTCGGCGCGCTTCACCGTCACGCGGAAACGCAGCTTCCCCTCCGCGTTTTCGGCGGCTTTTTTTGCGGCTTTCACCAGCGACTGCCTGATTTCGGGGAAATCCTCGTCCGCACGCACCGCCACTTTGTCGGCGACGGAAAGCGAATGTATGCCGAACACCCTTGTGAGCCGTCCGATCAGCTCTCCGCAGTCGTCGTCGGCAAAGTTCTCGACAAAATATCTGCCCTGCGAGCGCGAAAACGCGCATGATACGCCTTTTAGCGCGCTTTTGATGTTGCGTATGAGCATGGATTCGAAATAGTCCCTGTTCTTTCCTTTCAGGAAAAGCTCTCCGAATCTTATCACGATCACTCTTTCCATAACCCGTTTCCTTTTTGTTTTCTTTTGTCCGCGATGCCGCCGGAGCTACTTGCGCGCGTATTCGCGCAGTTTCGCCGCCTCTTCCGCGGCTGCCTCCGCGACTTCTGCGGCTTGAGATATGTCGTTGAACTCCGACACGCTGAAGCGCACTATACCGTCGCGGTAATGCTCGTCCAGTCCGAGCAGCGTCTTGAACCTGCTCTCCCTGTGGGAGGAACACGCCGACCCGACACCAACCAGAATGCCCCGTTTTTCAAGCGCATGCAGGAGCACCTCTCCGCGCACTCCGCCGAATGCGACGGTGAGGATGTGGGGGGCGGAGCGCTCGGTATCCGTGATTATCCTGACTTCGGGGCACGCACTTTGCAATTCCGACTTTAACTGCTCTATAAAATTGCGTTTTTTAGAATAGTTTGCTTCAAAATCGCGCATGGTCTGCTCTGCGGCGAAGGCAAACGCTTCGACGGCAGGTCCGTTCTCCGTCCCGGAACGGAAGCCTTTCTCCTGCCCTCCGCCGTAGACAAGCGGCTTTACAGGCGCGCCCTTTGCGACATACAGCGCGCCGATACCCTTGGGACCGTGTATCTTGTGTGATGACACCGAGTAAAGATCAACGCCGAGATCGCGCAGATTGACCTTGATCTTGCCGAACGCCTGTACGCCGTCGCTGTGGAAAACCGCCTTCGGGGCGACGCGTTTTGTCAGCGCCGCAAGTTTCTTTATGTCGTTCACAGCCCCCGTTTCGTTGCTGACGTGCATTACGGAAACGAGCGACACGTCGCGCGAAAGCAGCCCGGCGAACTTCTCCTCGTCCACGCCGCCGTCAGGTTTTATCGGAGCAAACACCACATCGAAACCCTGTTCTTTCAGCTGTCTTGCCGGGTTGATGACCGCGTCGTGCTCCCCTTCGCCCACTATGATACGGCTGCCTTTCGCCTTTCTCGTGCACATGAGCGCGGTGTTGTCCGCCTCCGTTCCGCCGGAGAGGAAGTACACATCTCCGTCGCCGGCTTTCAGCGCGGCGGACACCTTTTCTCTCGCCTCCTTTATGCGTCTGCTTTCGTCGGAGGCTTCCTTGTACAGCGCGGAGGCGTTGAACCATCTCTCCTCGCACGCCTGTGCCATCACTCTTATCGCGCCGTCGTACATTCTCGTGGTCGCGGCATTGTCAAGATATATCATTTCTCCTCCGTATGCGCATCTGGTCGTTTTGCGTTTCCCGCACGGAGTTTTTCGCCGATGAGCGCGGTCATATAGTCGTCGGGCGCAAACAGCAGCCTGTACACCTCGTCCCCGACGGCGAAAGTCATCGCTTTGATCTCCGGCATATTCGCGCCTGCTGCCGCAAGAAAGTCCCTTTCCGTCACTATGTCGTAGAATCCCGTGAAGGATCTGACGTCCGAGAGCGCTATTTCCAGTATCCGTCTGCCTCTGCCGGCTATGTTTGCGCGCGACACGACGAGTTTTGTCCCCGTGAAGGCGTACTCGTACTCTTTGGGCGAGGAATAAAACCTCTGCGTAAGCCATATTCCGCCGGCAAGCGCGACTGCCGCCGCGAAAAATATCCAATAGCTGAAAAAGACCGCGACGGGTATCAGTCCCAGCCCCGCAAGCTGCAGCACCATGCCCAGGATCTGATCTCTCCGCGCACCATTTCTCAGGGCGACTTCTTCGCGCTGAACGTATATGTCGGTCATTTTACTTTGTAATAGTCCCCCTGTCTGACTTTTACGGCAAGTTTGCCGAAGGCGACTTCCGCTTCTCCCCGCGCGTTCACGCCCTTAAGCTGTCCGCGCCTTGCGAGCGACTTCACCCACACGAAATCGCCCGGCTCAAGCGGCGTATCGTCAGGCTCGTCCTCGACGATGCTTTCGGTATCGTACTTGGCTGAGATGTTCTGCAGCTTGCGCTTCAGCGCCCGCGCGGCGAAGATGTCCTTGTCCTCCACGCTATCCTTGGCAAGCAGCGACTTGAGCTGATCTATGATCTCGTCCGCTTCTTCCACCGAGTCCTCGATGAGCCGTTTGGTTTCGCGGCGTATGCTTTCGTCCAGTTTCTCGCGCTTCTCGGCGATGAGTTTCTTTTCGTTCTCCGCTTCCCTTAGCGCGCTTGCAGCTTTTTCCCTGTCCAGCGACGCGTCCGACACGAGCTGTTCGGCGCGCCTGCGCGTCTGTTCCGCCGCGGAAAGCACGTTGTCGAACTGCCTTTTTTCGGCGGATATTCTCGACCGGGCGTTTTCGATTATGCTCCTGTCAAGCCCCAGTCCCGAAGCGATGTCCAGCGCGTTGGACGTGCCGATCGCGCCCATGACCAGCCGGAACGTCGGGCGGAACGTTGCGGTATCGAATTCCATTGACGCCGCGACAACTCCTTTCGTCGTCAGGGCGTATTCCTTGAGATCGTTGAAGTGCGACGTGACGAGAAACTTCGCGCCCGTACGCATAACATAGTCCGATATGCTCACGGCAAGCGCCGCGCCTTCGCCGGGATCCGTACCCGCACCCAGCTCGTCGAACAGCACAAGCGAATGCTCCGTGATCTTGCCGAGTATCTCTATGATGTTCCTTATATGCGCGGAGAATGTCGAAAGGCTCTGTTCGATGCTCTGTTCGTCGCCGATGTCGCTGTACACGCCGTCGAACACGGGCACTTTAGCGCCCTTTGCCGGCACATACATTCCGGACAGCGCCATACACACGAAAAGTCCCGTCATCTTGAGCGTCACGGTCTTTCCGCCGGTGTTCGGACCCGTGATGAGCAGCATCTTTTCCTCCGGCTTCATTCCGAGTGTAAGCGGAACAACCTTTTTAGCGTCGATCAGCGGATGCCTTCCCTCTTTGACGGACAGCTCTCCCTCCGCACTGAGTTCGGGGCGCACCGCCTTCATCTCGTGCGCAAGCTGTGCGCGCGCGAAGATCGCGTCCATCTCCACTATCACGGCGTAACTCGCCTGCAGTCTGTCGCTGTGCGCGCGGACGGAGATCGAGAAATTGCGCAGTATGCGCTCTATCTCCGCCTGTTCGTTGAGCTTCTCCGTCTTGAGCTCGTTGTTGAGCTCCACGATCTGCATGGGCTCGATGTACAGCGTCGCTCCGGACGCGGACTGATCGTGCACAAGACCGCTTATCGCCCCCTTGAACTCGCTCTTTACGGGAATGACGTATCTGTCGCCGCGCACCGTGACTATGCTGTCCTGCAGATATTTGTGATAGGCGGGCGATGTGACGAACAGCTGAAGTTTCGTCTTTACGTTGTCGCCGAGTTTCCTTATACGCAGACGTATCGCGCGCAGTTCGGGCGTGGCGTTGTCCGCCACCTCTGTTTCGGAGATGAAGGAGTCGAAGATGTCCTTCTCCAGCTCTTCGTCGGAATAAAGTCCCGCGATCATGCCGTGAAGTCCGGGTATGCCGGTGACTGCGGACACGGATTTCCGGAGCCGCCGCGCCACGCGCAGCGCCCTGCCCACGCGCAGTATCTCGGGAATGGACAGCACCGCTCCCTTCTCCGCTTTGAGGAGAGTTTCCTCTATGTCGTCCACGGCAAACGAGGGCGATACGGAGAATTCGAAGAGAGTCCTGTCCGCCTCCGCTGTCATGTCGAGAGCCAGCTCCGCCTCCGTGCGCACGCCGACGGGACGGAGCCCGCGGCATGCGGCTTTGCCGCCCTCGGACTGTGCGCGGGCGGCAAGCATTTCGAGAATTTTCCCGTATTCGAGCGTGTTAAGACTTTTGTCGTCAAACATATCTTTTCTGTTGCGTTTCCGCGGACGGAAACGGACGTTCCGCACGGACACGCGGCATAATGGATGCTCAGGCGCGGATCTTCGCCCCGAAAGCTCTTTCGAGTGCGGAAAGTATCTTCTGCATCTCGGCGGCGATCTCGTCGTCGGTGAGCGTGCGTTCGACAGAAGAGAAAGTAAAGCTCATAGCGACGCTCTTCATACCTTCTCCCACCTGCGCTCCGCGGTAGACGTCGAACACGTCGGAACCGGTGAGATGCTCTGCGCCGGCGCTCTCCGCCGCGGCAATCATATCCCCTGCGTGCACGTCGTCCGCCACCACGACCGCGAGGTCGCGCTCGACGGGCGGATATTTGGAAAACGCCTTGAACCCGCATCCCCCCTTGCACACGCCGTACAGCGCGGCAAGATCCAGCTCAGCCGCATACATTCTGACGTCCGCGCCGTATTCCTCCGCGACGTCGGGATGGATCTCGCCCGCAAAGCCGACGTGCGTCCCGTCCGCGGAAATGTCCGCGCCCCTGCCGGGGTGCAGGAAAGGCAGCCCGGACACACCGAACGCCGCTTTGACGTGCAACGCGTCGAAGAGTCCCTCTATCACGCCTTTGAGCGTAAAGAAATCCGTGTCAGCGCCGTACATGCCGATGACGAGTTTTTCCCTCTCTTCGGGCAGTTCGGTGAGAGGCAGTGAGTGCGGATGATAGGTCTTTGCTATCTCGAAAAGCGCCGCGCTCTTATTGAAATGCGCCGCGTTGTAGGCGAGCACTTCGAGCATGCTGTGCGTAAGTACCGTGCGCATGACGCTGAGAGCCTCGCCGAGAGGATTGACGAGTTCCACCCACTTGCGCAGGTCGCTGTCCGCCGGGATGCGGAGTTTGTCCGCAAACGTCGGAGAGGTAAATGAATAGGTTATGCACTCGCTGAGTCCCTCCGCGGCAAGCTCCTCCTTGACTTTGTTGCGGAACGCGATATCCGCGGGCACGCCGCCGCGCGTGAGTCCCGAATGCCTGAACAGCGTGGGCTTCACATGCGAGTAGCCGTACACCCTGATGAACTCTTCCGCAATGTCGTTCACTCCGTCGATGTCCGACCTCGCGTCGGGGACGTGCGCAACGAGCGTCCCGTCCTCTTTCTTCGACACGGGGATACCCAGACGGGAGAGAATGTCCACGAGTTTCTTTTCGGGCACGGCGCAGCCGAGTATCCGAGCTATCTTCGCCGTCGTGAACGCGATGTCGCGCACTTCGGCGTAATCGACCTTGACGTCGATCAGTCCCTTGCCTATCTCGCCGCTGCCCGTTTCGTATATGAGCGTGAGAGCGCGCTTCAAACCGTACTCCTGCGAAGCGAAATCGATGCCCTTTTCGTAGCGCGCCGAACTGTCCGACCGCAGGTTGAGCGCACGCGAAGTGCGGCGCACGCTGTCGCGGGCAAATTTGGCAGATTCGAAGATTATCGTGGAAGTGTCAGCCTGTATTCCGCTGTATTCACCGCCCATTATGCCCGCTACCGCAACGGGTTTTTCCGCGTCGCAGATCGCAAGCATGGAGGAGGTCATTTTGTTTTCCCTGCCGTCGAGAGTGACAATGCGCTCCCCTTCTTCGGCGTTCCTCACGACGATCCTGCCCCCCGCAAGATACCTCAGATCAAAGGCGTGCATGGGCTGTCCTATTTCCGTAAGGACGTAATTCGTGATGTCAACTATATTGTTAATGGGACGGATGCCCACCGCTCTCAGGCGTTTGCGCATCTTTTCGGGGGACGGGAATATCTTCACGTTCCGCACGCACGCCGCCATATACCTCGGACAAAGTTCGCGGTTCCTCACCTCAACGCCCACCGCGTCGCCGACGTCCGCGCCGGTCGCTTCGTAACGTATCTCCGGCTCGCGGCACTCCGTGCCGAGCGCCACCGCAACTTCTTTTGCGAGCTTGTATATGCTGTTGCAGTCGGGACGGTTGGCAGTCACGGAAACGTCGAGCACCACGTCGTCGAAACCGAGCGCGACAGCAGCGTCCTCGCCGAGAGGCGTGCCTTCGGGAAAACGCAGGATATCGTCCTCTTTCTGTCCGTCGATGTCCGCGGCGGAGAGCCCTATCTCCTCCGGTCCGCAGAACATCCCCTCGGAGAGCACTCCCCTGAGTTCGCCGCGCTTTATCGCGTGTCCGTCCGCGAGCACCGCGCCGTCAAGAGCGACGGCGGTATATTCGCCGCCCTCGACGGGCACGTTGGTCACCACCTGTATGGTTTTGCCGCCGACGTCGACCTGCGTCACGCGCAGTCTGTCCGCGGCGGGATGGTTTTCGACGGACAGGATTTTGCACGTTTTTACAAGCGACGCTTTTTTCGCCTGATATTCTATCCCTTCCACCTCGAAGCCTATCGCCACGAGTTTTGCGGCGAGCTCTTCGGGCGTGACGTTTATATCCACATAATCTTTAAGCCATGAGATCGGTGCGAGCATTATTTTTCCACCTCCCCGTTGAATTGTCCGAGAAAACGGACGTCGTTCTCGTAGAACATCTTGATGTTGGGTATGCCGTATTTGATCATCGCTATGCGCTCAAGCCCCAGCCCGAATGCGAAACCGCTGTACTCCGAGCTGTCGATGCCGCACATATCCAGCACCGCGGGATTCACCACGCCGGCGCCGAGGATCTCCACCCAACCGGTGCCCTTGCACACGCGGCAGCCTTTTCCGCCGCAAATGGCGCACGTCACGTCCACCTCCACCGAAGGCTCCGTGAACGGGAAATATGACGGGCGCAGACGTATCTGCGTGTCTTTCGAGAACATCTGCTGCGCAAACGCCGTAAGACACCCTTCGAGGTCGCCGAGAGTAATGTGCCTGTCGACCGCAAGCCCCTCTATCTGGTGGAAGATCGGGCTGTGCGACGCGTCGTCGTCGGAACGGTATACCCTGCCGGGAATGACGACGCGGATGGGAGGTTTGCGCGTGGTCATCATGCGCGCCTGCATGGGCGACGTGTGCGTGCGGAGGACGAACGAATCGTTGACATAAAAAGTGTCCTGCATATCGCGCGCAGGGTGATCCTTCGGGACGTTGAGCAGCTGGAAATTGTAGAGGTCGCTCTCTATCTCCGGACCTTCCGCTACCTCGAAACCCATGCCGAGGAACACCTTGACGATGTCCTCGCGCACTCGGGTGATCGGATGCAGCGTGCCGCGGACGGGCTTCCTGCCGGGGAGCGTCACGTCCACCGCTTCCGCCGCAAGACGCGCGTTCTTTTCGCGCTCACGCGCGACGGCAGTCTTCGCGTCGAGCGCCGCTTCGATCTCCGCGCGTGCTGCGTTCAGCACTTTGCCCATCTCCGGGCGTTCTTCCTTGGAAAGCGCGCCGAGCCCCTTCATAAGCGCCGTCATCTCGCCGCTCTTGCCCAGATAACGCACGCGGACTTCGCCTAGCTCCTGCACCGTCTGCGCGGCTTCCGCCGCGGCAAGCGCCGCTTGTTTGATGCTGTCGATTTGTGCTTTCATGTAAACTCCGTTATTGACCGCACGCGCGGTGCGCGCACGAAAATTTAACTTGAAATATAATACCAATATTTCGCGCGTACGTCAATCAAACAAAGCCTTCGGAGCGCCGAAATGTGCAATATCGCGCCTTTTTCGGCGGTTTTTCGTTTCAACGCCGCTCCGCCGGGCGGGAAGCGGCTCCTGCGCCGATCCGCGCAAAATTGCGAAAACGCAAAACGGGGACGCCTTCCGCGCATATAATGTCGCATGGACAAAAGCGCAAAAAGACTCAGACCGGGACTGCTGCGCATAGCGGTCGCACTGACGCTGTTCGTAGCCGCGTTCGTTTTCTGCACGGTCTATTTCCGCAACAACATCGTGCCGACCGTCATGGGAAGCGCGGTGGCGGAAGTGCGCGCAATGTGCACGAACGCGGTCAATCTCGCGGTGACCACCGTTGTCGGCGGCGGTCTGGAGTACGAGGATCTGTTCAGCGTCGTGCGCGACAGCGAGGACAACGTGGAGATGGTGCAGGCGAACTCCCCCGAGATCAACATGATCGCCCGCGAGATAGCCAACCTGGCACAGGCGAATCTGGACGAACTGGGGCTCAGGGAGATATCCATCCCCATAGGCACCTTCACGGGACTTGCCCTGCTCATGGGAATAGGTCCGGACGTGACCATCAGCGTCATGCCTATAGGCTCCGCGCTGTGCGACTTCGTGAGCTATTTCACCGCGGCGGGCATCAACCAGACTCTGCACAAGATATACATCGACGTCCATGCCGTGGTCAACATCATCACGCCGATAGACGAACCTACCATAACGGTAAAAGCGGAGGTGCTGGTGGCGGAAAACCTGATCGTAGGCGATGTGCCGCAGTTCTATTTCGGCGGCGCGGTGGAAAACGGCGGATTTCTGGATCTCACGCCGTAAAATACCCCGGCCGAAACCGCATATTTCAGCCGGGGATAATACTTGTGTCCGGCAATCAACCGGAGAATGAGGGATATTGATCCGCCTTCACACTTTCTTGCTGTGCGAGCGGAAAACGAGGGCAAAAACGAAGCCGAAAAGTATCACCGCAGAAACGCCCGGCGCGGCTGCCCTGAGCCCTCCGCTTACCGCGCCGAGAAGTCCGCCCTCTTTCGCGCCCTGCATCGCGCCTTTTGCAAGACTGCTCCCGAAACCCGTTATGGGTATGGTCACGCCTGCGGAGGCGAATTCCTTCATGTAAGCGAACGCTCCCGCGACTTCGAGGACGAGCCCCAGCAGCATAAAAGTGACCAGAATGCGCGCGGAGGACATCTTCGTCTTGTTGATGAGCAGCTGACCGAGCGCGCACAGCGCGCCGCCCGCCGCGAACACTTTAAGATAAGTCAGGAATATCTCCATTTCTTCTCCTTTTACACCGTACGGCAAGATTTTGCCCCGCCGGCACACTCTTATATACGCACTATGCTGCGATATTACACGAAGTATTCTAATTTTTAGAATTTTCGAGAATACTTGCGCATTATGCCTTTCCGCATACCGCTCTGCCGCGTCGGTTACAGCTCCTCGCACTCCGCGACAAACGCATGGCTGACGCCGGGTATGCTTTCCTTTTGCAGCGGCGTATCCTTGTTGAGAAGCGCGCCCGTCGCAAGCACGAGCACCTTCTTCAGTTCGCCGCGCTCCATGCGCTTTACTATGCTGCCGTTGAACACCGTATTTACGCATCCCGCGCCCGATCCGCCCTGAAACGTCTCCTGTTCCGGCTTGTAATAGCCGGCGCCGCAGTCGTAATAGTTATCAAGGCGCACGCCTTCCCTTGCGAGGATGTATTCGAACGCCTGTTTGCCGAATCTGCCCAGATCGCCCGTGAATATGGCGTCGTAGTCACCGGGCGAAGCACCCGTATCTTCGAGATGGGCGAGAAACGTGTCCGCCGCGGCAGGCGCCATCGCTCCGCCCATGTTGCTCTCGTCGGTCAGTCCGAAGTCCACCACCTTGCCGAAAGTGCCGCCCGTGATCTTCACGACGTGCGTGCGACGGTATGACGGATCGCATTGAGGCTCTATGAGGCTGTCCGGACGGCATATGCGCAGTATCTTGCGTTTCACGGCGCCGAACAGCTTCTCGCCTCCGTGCGCGAAAGGATTTTCGTCTTTGTCGCGCGCCCCGCGCCGCTTTTGTCTTTCGTCCTCTTCCTCCGCGCTTTTGAGGCAGCTTTCGCGGATCTCGTTCATCTTTTCCGCGAAGTTTTCGCGGCTTTCCGCGTCTTTTTCCGCGTCGGGACGCTCCCCGCTCAGCACCGAGCACCCGGCTCCCGTCACCGTCCATTGCGATGTGGGAGTACGCTGATTCCCAAGCTCCAGCGGATAGCGGTACTGCCGCTCCGCGGAAGCGAAGTGGCTGGATGTGGAGCAAGTCACCGTCTTTACCGCTCCGCCGTCTATCAGCGCGGCGGCAAGCAGCACCCCCTCGCTGAATGTCGAACAAGCGTTGTACAGTCCCGCGAAAGGCACCTTAAAGTAACGCATGGCGAGGCTGGACGCGCTGATCTCGTTGAGCAGATCGCCGGCGAGCATGAGGTCTATGCCGTCAAAGTCCAGCCCTGCGAGGCAAATCGCACCTCTTATCGCCTCTCTGTGCATTTTGCTTTCCGCCTTTTCGTAGGATTTTTCACCCCAGAGGTCGTCGCGAAGCACGGTATCGAAGCATTCTCCGAAATTGCCGTCCCCCTCCTTCGGCCCCACGATCGTATACGACGAGCGCAGATACACCGGCTTTTTTGCCAAGAAACTTTGTCTGCCTTCTTTCATTCCCCGACCTCCGCGCCGCGCGTCATACGAAAAGCGAAATCACGCCTACGATTATCCCCGCCACTACGCCGAACACGATTATGGGTCCCGCTATCACGAACATTTTGGCGCATATGCCGAAGAACACGCCCTCCCGGTTGTATTCGAGCGCGGGCGATACGACGGAATTGGCAAATCCGGTGATGGGAATGATCGAACCTCCGCCGGCGAAGTGACCGAGTTTGTCGTACACGCCGATCGCGGTAAAGAACGAACCGAAGAATATCATTACAACGGTAGTCCAGCTTCCGACGTCGTCTGCGGACATATCGGGGAAAAGGACGCTGATGACGTCGCCCACCGCCTGTCCGACGCAGCATATCAGTCCGCCCACAAGGAACGCCGCCGCAAGCGAACGGAACATCGGCGACTTCGGCGCGCTTTTCCCCACGTATTCGCGGTATTCCGCCTTGTCTATCATTGCTTTTCTCCTTTCCGCACCGCAGGGCGCACGGCCTCGTCGGGAGCGTCGCACCCGTAGAATATTTCGTCGGTTTCGGGATTTTCGGTATAAAAAACGTCCACATACTAAGTGTGGACAAAACAGGCGTTATTATGCGCAGGTGCGTTCATCACTCCATTTTCTCGCGTATCTTCCTGAGTATCTTGCTCTCCAGTCTGCTCACCTGCACCTGCGATACGCCGAGTTCGGCGGCCACTTCACTCTGCGTTTTATCGCGGAAATAGCGCAGAATGATTATTTTCTTCTCCCTTTCGGGGAGATTTTTGATGCTGTCGCGCAGCATCAGCCCGTCGATGTCCTCTTCGGGCGCTTCGGCGCCTACCAGCCTGTCGCCCAGCGGCGTCCCGTCCTCGTCGCCCGACTCGTTGAGCGATACCACAAAGCGCCCGGTATCCAGCGCGAACACCACGTCGCCTGCTTCGCAGCCGAATTTTTCGGCAAGCTCGTCCACGGTGGGTTCGGGACGGTTGTTTTTCAGCTGTTCGTCGGTGTACGCCGCGATCTTCTGCGCAAGCGCTTTCGCCCAGCGCGAAACTTTCACCGCGCCGTCGTCGCGTAAAAAGCGTTTGATCTCACCCGTGATCATAGGCACGGCATAGGTCGAAAACCGTACACCGAACGACTCGTCGAATCCGGACACCGCCTTGAGAAATCCCATTGCCCCCAACTGCATCAGATCGTCGTACTCCAGCCTGCCTTTGAATCGTTTGACAACGGACTTGATGAGCGGCAGATTTTCTTTCACCAGGAGCTCTTTAGCCGCCTCCTCGCCGGATTTGGCGCGGCAGATCAGTCCGAGCGTTTCCTCATGACTCAACATTTCTGCCGATCCTTTTGCGCATGACGACGGTCGTTCCTTTTCCCGGAGCGGATTCCACCGCGGTTTCGTCCATAAAGGTTTCTATTATGGTGAAGCCCATTCCGCTGCGCTCTTCTTCGGGCTTGGTGGTGAAAAACGGCTCCCGCGCCGCCGCGACGTCGTCTATCCCGCGCCCGAAATCACGCACGCTGACCGTAAGAGTATTGCTGTCGTCGATATCCGCGCATATCTCGATGAGATTGTCCCCGCTCTCGCGCTCGTAGGCGTGTACGACGGCGTTCGTCACCGCTTCGCTCACGGCGGTCTTTATGTCGTTGATCTCGCTGAGAGTGGGCGAACACTCCACCGCAAACCCGGCGACCGCGTTGCGCGCGAAACTCTCGTTCTTCCCGTATGCCGGGATCTGCATTTTCATGTGATTTCCTGTCTTCATTTCACCTTCTCCACCACGGAATACACTCCGCTCGCGCGGAACACCTTGTCCACCTGCGGCGGAACGTCCTTGAGCCGCAAAACACCGCCTGCGGCGCTCAGCTTTTTGTATCTGCCCAGTATCAGCCCCAGCCCCGTGCTGTCCACAAAAGACACGCCCTTCAGGTCGAACACGACCTCATGAGGCGCGGACTGAGCTATAGCGGAATCTATTTCCGTCCTCAGCGTCCGGCACGCGAATTCGTCTATGTCGCCGTGAAAAGCGAAGGTCAGCTTGCCGCGCTCTTTTCTGCATTCGATACCCATATTGCCTCCTCCGACAATCCTACCTCAGCGGCATGCGCGCATTTTGAGAGGTTTTGCCGCGTTATTTTCTTCCGTGCCGCATTTTGTCAATAAAATCTCGCAAAATTCATCGCAAAAAAGTTGACATTCTTTCCCCCGTATTGTATATTGTCATAGTCACGAATCGTTCCGGCTCACGGGGTGTGGCGCAGCTTGGTAGCGCACATGGTTTGGGACCATGGGGTCGGAAGTTCGAATCTTCTCACCCCGACCAAATCTCGTGACGAAGGGATAATCCCCGGATGAGGGCCTTTAGCTCAGTTGGTTAGAGCGGTCGGCTCATAACCGATTGGTCCGCGGTTCGAGTCCGTGAAGGCCCACCATAATACGGTCCGGTAGTACAGTTGGTTAGTACGCCAGCCTGTCACGCTGGAGGTCGAGGGTTCGAGCCCCTTCCGGATCGCCAAAGGTCGAGTGGCAGTGACGAGGTCACTGCCACTTCCCTAGACCGTCCTGCCTCGGTAGCTCAGCTGGTAGAGCAAGGGACTGAAAATCCCTGTGTCGGTGGTTCAAGTCCGCCCCGAGGCACCACCCTAAACTGCCGGTGTAGTCAGGATCGCACCGCACCTCATCACATGCTGGTGTAGCTCAATAGGCAGAGCAGCTGATTTGTAATCAGCAGGTTGATGGTTCGATTCCGTTCACCAGCTCCACAGACCTCGCCGACTGCCCTCTTCGTGGGGACAAAAAGACGGGGTCCCCGCAAAGTACCACAGCGAAGCGAGGACACTTTGTGGGGTAAAATTTGGGAGGATTCCCGAGTGGCCAAAGGGAGCAGACTGTAAATCTGTTGTCGATGACTTCGATGGTTCGAATCCATCTCCTCCCACCAGGAAAACCGCACTGAAAAGTGCGGTTTTCTCATGGCGGCGGAGGATGAATTCTCACCCGATGCTGACGCGCTTTTTCTGCCTGCATGAACTTCGCATGCAGATCAGATGCAGAAAAAGTTACCTCTTCACTCCCCCGGAGCGCATGTTCGCAAAAGCAGACCGTAAGGCGGCGACCGCTTCGTCAGGCGCCCTGTCGGGAACGGAGAGGACTGCGCGCTCCATGGGACAGATGTCCGTGCCCGCGCGGTTGATGA
>ERZ1090879.37-NODE-37-length-94091-cov-10.432058_pt1 | contig 94091 bp, 82 predicted proteins | sample MGYA00478472_ERZ1090879 | MGnify/ENA primary metagenome ERZ1090879 (study PRJEB33644, sample SAMEA5815723) | chicken gut metagenome | biome: Chicken; feature: Gastrointestinal Tract; material: Caecum | place: Ireland | collected 2019-01-01 | study: A study of the... | reverse complement strand
TGGGAATTTGTTTTTTGGTGTTAAGCCTTTTTTCAAAACTTTTTCAGTTGGTGCGCGGGGCTCCACGGCCTAACGTCACAGCGCTTGCTCAAACCCGTGGTTCGGCCTTGGAGCCCCGGCATCTTATTGATCGCGTCTCACCATTGCGTACAGATCTCCTTTGATCCGATCCGCATCCTTTTTTAACCATTCGTGCAATCTGTCCTTCTCAGCCCGCTCCAACTGCCATATCCATTGATCATATTCCAGTTCCGGTTTCCAGTTTATTTCGAATGATAATTCTGTAAACCTGACACTTAAATCATCTTTTTCAAGGGAGCGCAGATTCCATTCTTTGGCAAATTTGTTGTATCTCAGTATTCTTTCTTCTATGCATACATCCACTGTCTCCACAGCGCTCTGCAGAACCAGCTCCATTTCTTTATCCTTCCGGAACCGGCAGCGTTTTAACCGGATCTGCTGGTACCACTTTTTCAGCGCATATAACTGCGCAAGAAATTCTATGTTGTGATCCTGAATCTTTTTTAAATGTCTGTCCGAAAGCCGCGTATTGGATTCCGAAAAATCTTTATCCAAATTCACGCCGGCTTCCGCATGAAGCTGATTCGCGGCTACCGGTTTTCGGATCACCTGCCCCGCGGCAGTCATAGTTCCAAATCCTATGGAGGAAGGGCCCACAATTCCTGATAATCCTCCCAGAAAGATTCTTGGCTGATCCAGAAAGACTCCCTCCGTAACCGTTCCAATCAAGGATGGAGTGGCTTTGTCACCGGCCTCCCCCCAGGGGGCATAATTGAAATGAATAAAACCGCTTCCCACCTCGGTATGCTGTACTCTTGATTTTCCTCCGGTTATCAGGACATCGCAAAAATTAATCAGGGATCCCAGCGTTACTCCGTACATTAAAACAGACTGCTTTAATCCTACCGCATGCGCGGTTGACGCCTCTTCCTCCAGCAAGGTTCCCGGACGAAAATGCGCGTTTGCTCCTGCCTTTGCCCTTGGCAGAAGCGTTGTCCCGGATAAAAATCCGCTTGCGATTTCCGCATGCGGGCCGATTACAGAATCGCTGACCGCAGCCGGACCCTCAGTGCCGATTTTAGCATAAGATCCTACAAAGGTTCTCTTTCCCGTCAGGCGGGTTCCCGGATAAAGGATACTTCCGCTGCCAATTCTGTCAATTTCCACTTCCCGGGAAATATATGTTTGCCTGGGATCCAGAATTGTCACGTTTTTTTCCTGCAGTTTCTGAATTTTCCATTCCATTTCTTCCATCATTTTCTGTCTTGCCATACCTCCCCAGAATTTCTTCTCAAACGATTCTCCGCTGCTGTTTTCCCTGAAACTATTTTTACAGCAAATACATCTAAATCGAATTTAAGAGATGTCTCTCTAAAATCATTTTTGAAAGAAACATCTCTTAAAATCATTTTCTCTGATTCTGTTTTTGTCAATGGAAATATCCGCGGCCGGGGCATCGAGAGGAAATTTTCCTTTCTCCGCCTTTAGGCTCTCATACAGATATTTCCTTCTCTGGCTGTATCGCCGATCAGAATTTACCAGCCTTGGCTGCTTCCTCGATGGCTACGGCTACGGCTACGGTCATTCCAACCATGGGGTTGTTGCCCGCGCCGATGAGACCCATCATCTCTACGTGAGCCGGTACGGAGGAGGAGCCTGCGAACTGGGCGTCGCTGTGCATACGTCCCATGGTATCGGTCATTCCGTAGGAAGCCGGGCCGGCTGCCATGTTGTCGGGATGCAGGGTACGGCCGGTGCCGCCGCCGGAGGCAACGGAGAAGTATTTCTTGCCGGCCTCGATGCGCTCTTTCTTATAAGTACCTGCTACCGGATGCTGGAAACGGGTGGGGTTGGTGGAGTTTCCGGTGATGGATACGTCCACGTTCTCTCTCCACATGATAGCTACGCCTTCCTGTACATCGTTGGCGCCGTAGCAGTTTACTTTCGCTCTGGGGCTCTCCGGATCTTTGGAGTAGCATTTCCGGAATACTTCTTTCAGCTCGCCGGTGAAGTAATCATACTCTGTCTCCACATAGGTGAAGCCGTTGATGCGGGAGATGATCTGAGCGGCGTCCTTGCCCAGTCCGTTCAGGATGACGCGGAGGGGTTTCTTACGCACTTTGTTGGCTTTCTCGGCGATACCGATGGCGCCCTCAGCGGCCGCGAAGGACTCGTGGCCTGCCAGGAACGCGAAGCACTCGGTGTCCTCTTCCAGAAGCATCTTGCCCAGGTTTCCATGTCCCAGACCTACTTTTCTGCGGTCTGCCACGGAGCCGGGAATACAGAAGGACTGCAGTCCCTCGCCGATGGCTGCTGCTGCCTCGGAAGCCTTGCGGCAGCCTTTCTTGATGGCGATGGCGGCGCCTACAGTGTAAGCCCACTTCGCGTTCTCAAAGCAGATGGGCTGGATGCCCTCTACCATCTTGTATACGTCCAGGCCGGCAGCCTTGGTCACCTCGGCCGCGCCCTCAATAGAGTCGATGCCGTACTCAGCGAGCTTTGCCAGAACCTGTTTTTCTCTTCTCTCATATGATTCAAATAAAGCCATCTTTTTCGTTCCTCCTCTATTACTCTTTTCTCGGGTCAACAATCTTTACAGCGTCAGCTACGCGGCCGTACTGTCCGGAAGCTTTCTCCAGAGCAGTCTGGGCGTCGTCGCCGTTCTTGATGAAATCCATCATTCTTCCGAAGTTCACATACTTGTAGCCGATGATCTCATCGTTCTCATCCAGAGCGATGCCGGTTACATAGCCTTCTGCCATCTCCAGGTAGCGGGGGCCCTTCTTCAGGGTTCCGTACATGGTTCCAACCTGGGAACGAAGTCCCTTGCCCAGATCCTCCAGACCCGCGCCGATGGGCAGACCTTCCTCGGAGAAGGCGCTCTGGGAACGTCCGTAAACGATCTGCAGGAACAGCTCTCTCATAGCAGTGTTGATGGCGTCGCATACCAGGTCAGTGTTCAGAGCTTCCATGACGGTCAGGCCGGGAAGGATCTCAGAAGCCATGGCTGCGGAATGGGTCATGCCGGAGCAGCCCAGAGTCTCTACCAGAGCCTCCTGGATGATTCCGTCTTTTACATTCAGAGTCAGCTTGCAGGCTCCCTGCTGGGGGGCACACCAGCCAACACCGTGAGTCAGGCCGGAAATATCTTTTACTTCCTTAGCTTTTACCCATTTTGCCTGTTCCGGAATCGGAGCTGCGCCATGATGAACGCCCTGATGTACCGGACACATCATTTCTACCTCTTTTGAATAAATCATTGTGTAACTCCTTTCAAAATTGATGTTTAACACTGTATGGCTCCGGACGCTTCAGCCGCGCCCAGATTCCTTTCTATTTTCTCACAAACTGTCCGTTTCGTAAAGTGTTTTTTCGATTTTATGACGCTTCTCCTTTCCCGGCCGCTTTTGTTTTCTGCGGTTTTTTATAGTATATGGCCGCCGCGTCAAAGCAGGCCCTTAAGGCTGTCTGGTTTCTCAGCTGCCGCACATTCAGGGTGTGGCGGGCCACAAAATGATTCAGCTTCCCCATATATTCCTCCGGGGAGACGGTTCCCTCGGCCACGTAGGTGAGTCCCTTTTCCCAGCTGGCCGTCAGCTCCGGGTTCAGCAGAGGGCGGATGGAGGCGTTGACCACGTCAAAGACCATCTCCCCCAGCTGAGTGGGGGTGATGATCTGGGTTTTTTTGTTCAGGGCAAGATATTTGATATGGAACAGCTTTTTCAGAATCTCCGCCCGGGTGGCGGAGGTGCCGATGCCGCTGCCTTTGATCTGCTCCCGGAGTTCCTCGTCCTCAATAAGCTGGCCTGCGTTTTCCATAGCCAGGATCATGGAACCGGAATTGTACCGCTTGGGCGGAGAAGTCTCCCCTTCTTTGATCTGAAAGGCCTCCACCGGCAGAACACTTCCTTTCTTCAGCCCGGACAGTGCCTGAAGAAAATCCGCGCCGCAGAGGGCATCCTCCTCCCCTTCTTCCTTTTTTCTGGTCTGAGGCAGTCCCGCCACTTTCAGATACCCCTCCTCCGCCAGCACCTTAAAACTGGAGAAGAAGGCCTCCTTTCCCATGCGGGAGACCAGGGAAATCTTCTGGTACACCGCCGGGGGATAAAAAATGCTCAGAAACCGCCGGACAATGGTGCCGTAGACCTTTCCCGAAAGCTCGGAGAGCCGGGAGAGATTCTGCAGTCCCTGGCCCGTGGGGATGATGGCGTAGTGGTCAGTGATCTGTTTATCGTTGGTGTAGCGGCTCTTGCCGATATTCCTGTAGGCTTCTTTTTCCAGAATCTCCGACGCGAAGCCGGACGCAGGCTCATACCGGGTCAGTCCCCGGATATTTTTCTGAATTTCCCTGGCCACCGCCGAGGACAGGACTCTGGCATCAGTTCTGGGATAGGTCACCAGTTTTTTCTCGTACAGTTCCTGGACCACCGACAGGGTCTGGTCCGGGCTGATCTTATACAATTTTGAGCACTCGTTCTGCAGCTCCGCCAGGTTATAGAGCAGAGGGGGATTTTTCAGTTCCTTTTTTCTCTCCGCCTTCTCCACCGCGGCTTCCCGGGGAACTATGGCCTCCAGCTGCTTCACCAAGTCCTGCGCGTCCTCTTTCTTCTTAAATCCGTTTTCCTTATAGAGAAGGGGCGACTGGAAATACCCGCTGCCTTCCACGGCCCGCCACTCCCCCTCAAAGGTTCTGCCGCCGTACTTCTGTTTCGCCAGCACCCGGTAGAAAGGGGTTTTCACAAAATTGCGGATCTCTCTCTCCCGGCGGACCACCATGCCCAGGACACAGGTCATGACCCGGCCCACAGACACCGCCTGATATTTTCCTCCCAGATAATTGGTGACGGAATAGCCGTATTTCAGGGACAGGGCCCGGGAAAAATTGATCCCCATGAGATAATCCTCCTTGGCCCGCAGATAGGCGGAATCCGCCAGATGGTCGTACTCGCTTAAATCTTTGGCTTCCCGGATTCCCCGGAGGATCTCCTCCTCCGTCTGGGAGTCGATCCACACCCGCTTCTGCTTTTTCCCGTGAACCTGGGCCATCTGGGCTACCAGCCGATAGATGTATTCCCCCTCCCGCCCGGAGTCGGTGCAGACGTAGATGGTGTCCACATCCTCCCGGTTCAGCAGGCCGCTGACGATCTGAAACTGTTTTTTCACCTCCGGGATTACTTCGTACTTAAAATGCTCCGGCAGGAAGGGCAGCGTATCAAAACTCCATTTCTTATATTTTTCATCGTACTTGTCCGGATAGCTCATGGTCACCAGATGACCCACGCACCAGGTCACCACGGAATGGTCCGATTCCAGATACCCGTTCCGCCGGGCCATGGACTCTTTCAGGGCTTTGGCGAACTCCTGGGCCACGCTGGGCTTCTCCGCTATGTACAGCGCTTTAGACATATTTCTTCTCCCTTACAGATTTTCTGGGAATAAACGCCTCCGCCAGAACTTCGCCCCTGAGCTGCCGGCCCACCACAGAACAGATCCCCCTTCCGGTTTCCGCAGGCTCCACCCGCACACCGCCCGGGAAACCGCTGACTTCATACCAATTTCTTTCCAGATCCTGCATATGTCCTTTGACTCTCAGAACCTTTCCCAACGCCGGATCCGACATCAACCGGCGCACCCGCTTCTCCAGATCCTCTCTGTTTTCGCAGAGATCCGCGGTTTCCCGGCTCTCAAATTCCAGTCCCAGGCGGTTCCTCTCCCGGCTGTATCCGGGGAAACGGCATCCCCCTTCCAGAAATGCCTCAAAATCCTTTCCTTCCAGCTGATCCAGGGGTTTCCGGCAGATCCGCTCCCGGGACACAGGGGCAAAGCCCCGCTCTTTCAGCAGACCGTCCGCCTGCTCAAGCAGCTGCTCCTCCTGCGCTTCCCGGGCCTGCTCCCTTTTACTGATCCACAGGGTTCCGGCTGAAAAAATCTGGGTAAACGTCAGATACCCGGCTCCGCCGGCAAAAGCCTCTCCGCTGAGAGGATCCAACACCGTGAGCATGCTTCCGGCACGGCAGCAGGCTTTCACCTCCTGCAGTTCCATGGCGTCAAAAAATTCGCCTGCGTCGTAAATGCCCGGAGCCTCCACGATCACCCGGTCGCAGCCATCCATGGCGCCCCGGATCAGCATACTCTGAAATTTTGCCGCTCCGCCGCAGCGCAGACAGACGCCGGAGAGATCTACGATCTCGCAGCCTGTTTTCTCCAGCATCGCCGCGTCCACTCCCACCGGACTGAAATCCATCTGGATCACCCGCACTTTCAGCCCTTTGTTTTTAAGATATCTGATATATCTGTCTATCCAAACGGTTTTCCCGGAACCGGGAAAACCTGCAATAAGATCCACTTTCATCCGCATTCCGCCTCCTTCTCCGAACATCGGTCGGTCAGATATCGGGGTCAAAATCCTGACCCGGCTTTTCGGTATATAGTATAGCAGACTTTTTCCCGCCTGCACAGAAAAAAGGCCGCATCCGGGTTTTTTACCCCGAACACAGCCTTTTTTCCGTCGTTTCATGCATCGGACGGCTATGTACTACTTGTCCGCGCTCATCTTGCGCAGCGGCAGAGCCAGAAGTACAGCGCCGCCCACCATATTCCCAAGCGTAACGATCAGCATGGAGAACAGCATACTGGAGATGGACACCCCGGGCACCATAAAGCCCACAGCCGTAAACAGGGCCATGTTGGCGATGCAGTGCTCAAATCCGGCGATGACAAATCCGGAGATGCAGATGACAATCATCAGGAACTTGGCGGCCTCCTCCTTGCATTTGGTGCCGCAGGCCACGGCCAGACACACGAAGAAGTTACACAGGACCGCCCGGAAAAACATTTCCCCGGGAGCAATGGAGAGTTTTCCATCGATCATGCCCGCGAAAAATTCCTTGGTTCCGGAACCTCCCGCCAGCACCCAGATACCGGCAAACAGAAAGCATCCCACAAAGTTTCCGATGTAGCTGACAATCCAGACCTTTACGGTCTGTCCCCAGGTGACGGCGTGGTCATAGGCTCCGAAGGCCATAACCAGGTTATTCCCCGTAAACAGCTCGCTTCCGATAAACACAATCAGAAGTACGGCGATGGAGAACACCAGGCCTCCCAGGAATTTACCCCATGCGGCGGAAGTGTCCGCGAACAGACTGTTTACCACGTTGCTGTAGATCATAGCCACGGCAATGAAAAATCCCGCCATCATGGCACGGATAAAATACTTGCCGGGATGATCCCGGAGCGTAGAAGCTTTGGCAACAGCGGCGTTTGAGAATTTTTTGACATCATCAAACGGCATTTCATTTTCCCCCTTTTCGAGAAAACAAAAATAGTGGTTTCCGCTCACTATACGGTCAGTCTATCACAGGATTGTTAAAAATTCAACAACCTTTTTCACTTTGCCTGAATATATTTTTTCGCCACCAGAGTCTCCGCGCAGAGGACAGCGCCGCCGGCGGCTCCTCTCACGGTGTTGTGGGAGAGGCCGATGAACTTCCAGTCGTAAATGGAATCCTCCCGAAGCCGTCCCACAGAGATGCCCATGCCCTTCTCGTAATCTACATCCAGCTGCACCTGGGGGCGGTCATCCTCCTCCATGTAGCGGATGAAATGTTCCGGAGCGCTGGGCAGCTTCAGCTCCTGGGGCAGCCCTTTGAAGTTCACCATTTTTTCAATGAGCTGCTCTTTGGTGGGGTTCTTGCGGAACTTTACAAACACCGCGGCGGTATGTCCGTTGAGCACGGGCACCCGGATACACTGGCAGGTGATCTTCGGCTCTTCCGCCTTTACAATCACGCCGTCCTCAATATGGCCCCAGAGCCTTAAGGGTTCCTGCTCGCTCTTTTCCTCCTCGCCGCCGATGTAGGGGATGATGTTCTCCACCATCTCCGGCCAGTCCTTAAAGGTCTTTCCCGCTCCGGAGATCGCCTGATAGGTGGTGGCAACCACCTCGTAGGGCTCAAACTCCTTCCAGGCAGTCAGCACCGGGGCGTAGCTCTGAATGGAGCAGTTGGGCTTTACGGCAATGAAGCCTTTGACGGTGCCCAGTCTCTTTTTCTGGAACTGGATCACATCAAAGTGCTCCGGATTGATCTCCGGCACTACCATGGGTACGTCCGGAGTCCAGCGATGGGCGCTGTTGTTGGATACCACGGGAGTTTCTGTTTTGGCGTACTCCTCCTCGATTCTGCGGATCTCATCCTTGGACATATCTACTGCGGAGAATACGAAGTCCACAGTGGAGGCTACCTTCTCCACTTCATTGACGTTCATCACTTCCAGCTTTTTCACCGCCTCCGGCATAGGGGTGGTCATTTTCCAGCGGCCTCCCACTGCCTCCTCATAGGTCTTTCCCGCGCTGCGGGGGCTTGCCGCCACCGTCACCACTTCAAACCAGGGATGATTTTCCAGCAGGGAAATAAATCTCTGTCCCACCATACCGGTGGCGCCTAACACTCCGACTCTCAGCTTTTTTTCCATTTTTTACTCCTCATTTCTGTGTAGTCTGCACTTTTTGTATTTATACCGCGTACATTTGTGCGTCATATGTGTATACTATACCAACTGCACAAAAAATGCAACTATTTTTTTAAGAAAATTCCCTTCCAGCCCCGGATAGGCCGAAAGGGAATCTCCTGCAGCTTATATTTTACTTTTCCAGATACGCTCTGTATTCTTCCAGTACCGGCTTCATAGCCTCCGCCCCGGGCGCTCCCAGAGTCATGCGTTTCTCCACGCAGGTCTTCATGCTGATGGCCTCGTAAATATCCTTCTCAAAAACCGGACAGAGCTTCTGATACTCTTCCAGAGGCAGAGCGTCCAGGGAACAGTTTTTTTCAATGCACAGCAGCACCAGGCGGCCGATAATGCCGTGGGCGTCCCGGAAGGGCACTCCTTTGCCTACCAGATAGTCTGCGGCGTCGGTGGCGTTGGTAAATCCGTTTTTCGCGGAGGCCTCCATCACGTCCTTGCGGAATTTCATGGTGGAGAGCATGCCCTCAAAGAGAGCCAGGCAGCCTTTTACCGTGTCGATGGCGTCAAAGGCAGGCTCCTTGTCCTCCTGCATATCCTTATTATAAGCCAGGGGCAGGCCCTTCATGGTGGTCAGCAGAGACATCAGCGCCCCGTAGACCCGTCCGGTCTTGCCCCGGACCAGTTCGGCGATATCCGGATTCTTTTTCTGGGGCATGATGGAGCTTCCGGTGCTGTAAGCGTCGTCGATCTCCACAAACCGGTACTCGTTGGTATTCCAGACAATGATTTCCTCGCAGAACCGGCTTAAATGCATCATCACCGTGGACAGGGCCGCCAGCAGCTCAATGACGTAGTCCCGGTCGGACACAGAGTCCATGCTGTTGCGGGTGGCCCCGTAAAAATCCATCAGGGAGGCGGTGTATTCCCGATCCAGAGGATAGGTGGTGCCCGCCAGGGCTCCCGCCCCCAGGGGGCAATAGTTCATCCGCTCATAGATATCGTGCATTCTTCCCCGATCCCGGCGGAACATTTCAAAATAGGCTCCCAGATGATGAGCCAAAGTCAGGGGCTGGGCCTTCTGCAGATGCGTGAAGCCCGGCATATAGGTATGAAGGTTTTCCTCCATAATCTTTTCGATGGTGGTCAGCAATTTCTTCAGCAGCCCGTCAAGCTCCCCGATCTCATCCCGGACATACAGTTTCATATCCAGGGCCACCTGATCGTTGCGGCTGCGTCCGGTATGGAGCTTCTTTCCCACATCCCCGATGCGGTCAATGAGGTTGGCCTCCACAAAGCTGTGGATATCCTCGTACTCCTCCGTAATGGGCAGCGTTCCGTTTTCCACATCCTCCAGGATCCCTTTCAGACCCTCCTCAATCCGGCTGCCCTCCTCCCGTGTGAGAATGCCCTGCTTCGCCAGCATTTTCACATGGGCCAGGCTGCCCCGGATATCCTGCCGGTAAAGCTTCCGGTCAAAGGTAATGGACGCGTTAAAATTGTAGACCAGCCGGTCTGTCTCCTTGGTGAATCTTCCTCCCCAAAGCTGTGCCATATGACTTCCTCCTTCTATTCCTCTCGGGCAGCAGCCCGTTTTTCTCTTTCCTCCGCCTCTCTCCTGGAAAAGACGCAGCCGCAGTAGTTCTGCCGGTACAGGCCGTACTCTCCGGACAGCTGGATGGACCGCTTGTAGCCGTCCTTTTTCTTGAAATCTGAGACCAGATAGGGAACCCCCGTCTCCTGTCCCAGGCGGATGCCGATCTCATTGAGCTTTTCCGCGTTTTTTAAGGGGCTGATGGTAAGGGTGGTGGTAAAATAATCCATATTCAGCTCCGCGGCCTTTTCCGCCGCCTCCCGCAACCGCAGCTCGTAGCAGCGGAAGCACCGCTCACCTCCCTCCGGAATCTCCTCCAGACCCCGGACAGTATCATAAAACCTTCCGCTGTCGAAAGGTCCTTCCGCGAAATCCACCGGATTCTGAAAGGGCATCTCCCGGAGCAGCCGCTGCTGTTCCTCCACCCGGTGCCGGTATTCCTCCTCCGGATAGATATTGGGGTTATAGTAAAAAACCGTGATCCGGAAATACCGGGACAGGTATTCCAGCACATAGCTGCTGCAGGGGGCGCAGCAGCTGTGAAGGAGCAGGGCAGGCTTTCCGCCCTCCGGGATTCTCTTCAGAATCTCCTCCATTTCTTTCTGATAATTATGTTTCACTGACGGATCCCTCCTGTCTTTCTCCCCGCTGAAAATAGAAATGGCCCATGAGGGTCATCACCCCGCACAGAAACAGTTCCGCGTAATAGCTGATTCCCCGGCTCAGGATCATGCCGGGCAGCACCATGGCGGATCCGAAGACGGGAGCGAATATTTTCAGGAAGATCATTTCGCTGGCCCCCATGCCTCCCGGAAGAGGAAGCATATCCGCCGACACGGAAATAGAGGCCTGGAGGATCACCAGGAGCCAGAAAGATTTCCCGGACAGCCCGAAGGCACGGTACACAAACCAGGTGGCGGCAAACAGCACAAACCGCTGGGCCACTGTAATCAAAAACACAAAAATCATCAGCGGAACATGATCTTTAAAAAACGCCGCTGTAGATTTGTACCGGTCCATAGCCGCCTCCAGCTTTTCCCGGCGGCCTTCCTTATGTTTCATCAGCCGCTTTTTCTCCAGCCAGCCCAGACCCTTGACCATTCCCTTTTTCGCCAGGCTGGGATGAAAAATAAACAGGCAGAGCAGAAAAGAAAATCCCGCGTTCAGAAACAGCCCTACGCCGAAAATGGGGAGCACTCCCCGGAAATACTGTCTCAGAATTCCCTGCCCGAAGAAAATCAGGGCGAAGCCCACTGCCACCAGCACCATTTTGTACATCAGGGTAATCAGAAGCATTACCAGGGATGACACCGGAATGGGAATCTTTTCTTTTTTCATATAATAGATCTGCATGGGCGGTCCGCCGCCGGCAAAGGGAGTAATGTTGCCGAAAAAATATCCGATGCTGGAAAACAGCAGGCACTTCCCGTATCCTGCCTTCTGCCGGATCCTTCCAAGCATGATGCGGATAATCAGCGCTCCCAGAGCTACAAAAACCACCACGCAGAGCACGGCTCCCAGCAGCCATTTACCATCGGCGTCCGCCACCGTCCGGATCAGATCGCTTAAACTTTCCCCTCTGAATACCCCTGCCAGGGTCAGAAGAAAGACCACCGCCAGAAATATCAGATTAAACATCCTCTTCTTTTTGTCTCTCAAAATCGTTCCGTCCTTTGTGCAGGGGCACGGCCCCTTTTTCGTCCATTCCCTATACTACCACAAAAGGCAGGGCGGGTAAAGCAGTCAATTTCTGACAGCCGGTGGAACTGCTGCATATGATAAACTATACCCTACAGGAGGTACTGTCATGGAATTACTGAAACTGGAACACGTTTTCCTGTCCTACCATACTCCCGGGGGAGAGACCCCCGTTTTAGATGATATCAGTTTTTCTCTGGAGCAGGGCACTTTTACCGCCGTGGTAGGCCCCAGCGGCTGCGGCAAAAGCACGATCCTGAATCTGATCAGCGGCCTGATCCGTCCTGAATCCGGCCGCGTTTTCATAGAGGGAAAAAGCCTTTCCCAGTCAGAACTGAACATCGGATACATGCTGCAGAAAGATCATCTTTTTGAATGGCGCACCGTGGAGAGCAATGTACTGCTGGGGCTGGAGATCCAGCACAAAGCTGACGCGAAGAACCGGGCAAGAGTGGACCGGCTGCTGAAGGCCTACGGCCTCTCTCCTTTTAAGCATTCCAGGCCTTCCCAGCTCTCCGGAGGCATGCGGCAGCGGGCTGCCCTGATCCGCACCCTGGCTCTGGATCCGGCTCTTCTGCTTCTGGATGAACCCTTCTCCGCTCTGGACTATCAGACCCGTCTCAGCGTCTCCGACGATATCTGGCAGATCATCCGCAGGGAAAAGAAAACCGCTCTTCTGGTGACCCACGATATCTCCGAGGCAGTGAGCATGGCTGACCAGGTAATCGTTCTCACCCGCCGTCCCGCCCGGATCCGGCGGGTGATTCCCATTACGTTTAAACTTCCGGAAAGAACTCCCATGGCTTCCCGGGATATGCCGGAGTTTAAACAGTATTTTAATCTGATCTGGAAGGAGCTGAACTCCCATGAATGAAAGCAGCGCTCAGAAACGCTATCTGCGAAAGCTGCGGAGCCGCCGCCGTCAGACCGCCCTCCTGCGGATTTCTGTTTTTGCCGGTTTCCTGCTTCTCTGGGAAGCCGCCGCCCGCCTGGGCTGGATCGACTCTTTTATCTTCAGCAGCCCCTCCGACCTGGTCCGTACCTTTCATACCATGCTGCTGGACCAGTCCCTGCTGTCCCACATCGGCATTACTCTGGCGGAAACTCTCCTGAGCTTCCTGCTGGTTACGGGAATTTCCGCCGCCGCGGCTGTGCTTCTCTGGCTTTTTCCCCGGTTCGCTGAGGTTTCGGAGCCCTATATGGTAATTCTCAACAGCCTGCCGAAATCCGCCCTGGCCCCTCTCCTGATCGTGTGGCTGGGAGCCAATATGCGTACCATCATCGTGGCCGGCATGTCGGTAGCTCTTTTCGGCTCCATTATGAGCCTCTATGCCGGCTTCCGGGAAACCGACCCCGACATGGTGAAGCTGGTTCAGACCCTGGGCGGAGGCAAGGGCGCCTGCCTCCTGAAAGTGGTGCTTCCCTCTTCGGTTCCCTATCTGCTCAGCACCTTCAAGGTCAATATCGGCCTGTGCCTGGTGGGCGTAGTCATCGGAGAATTCATCGGGGCGCGAAAAGGCCTGGGCTACCTGATTATTTACGGCTCCCAGGTCTTTAAACTCAACATGGTAATCCTCTCCATCGTAATTCTCTGCGCCATAGCCGCGGCTCTCTACGGCCTGCTTGGCCTGCTGGAGAAACGGTATCTCAGGGAATCGGAGGGGTAATTTTCCGGTCCATGCTGCCGGAACAGAATCCCTCCAGATCCAGGGTGATATAGGGGAACTTCAGGTTTTTCAGGGCCTGAAGAATTTTTCCCGCCTTCCCGGCGGCCCGGGGAATTTCTTCCGGCTCTACCTCCAGCCGCAGGATTTCCCCGTGGAGCCTGGCCCGCACCTGGCCGAATCCTAATTCTCTCAAAGCATTCTCCGCCTGTTCCAGCCGCTTCAGGACTTCTTCATCGATTCTGGCCCCATAGGGAAGCCGGGTGGCCATACAGGGAGAAGAGGGGCGCTCTGCCGTGCCGATTCCCAGTTCTCCGGCAAACCTCCGGACTTCTGCCTTAGTAAATCCGGCGTCGGCAAGAGGGCTCCTGATCCCCAGTTCCCGGACCGCCCGGATTCCCGGACGGTACTGATCCAGGTCGTCGGCGTTGGTCCCCTCCAGCACCGTCTCTGCCCCCAGCCGCCCGGCCTCTTCCAGCGCCCTGCCAAACAGCAGCTTTTTGCAGAGATAGCAGCGGTCCGGGGGATTCCGCCGGATCTGGGGAAGCTCCGCCAGCTCATCCACCGGGATGACCCGCAGAGGAACTCCCGCCTCCGCCGCGGTCCGGCGGGCGGCTTCCATATCCGTTCTGGGATGAAGGTTGGTGTCAAAAGTCAGCGCGTACAGTTTGCTCCCCCGGTCCGCCGCCGCCCTGGCGGCCAGATACAGAAGGAGGGAGCTGTCCACTCCCCCCGAAAATGCCAGGCACACATCCCCGGCCGCCAGTTCCTCCAGATGATTTACAAGTTTCTCTTTTTTCTGTTCCCAGAGCATACTGCCCTTCTCTTCCATGGCATTTCCCCCACTTTACAGATTGGCCCGCACCTGCCTGGGCTGATAGCCGGCTTCCTCCAGAGCCCGGATGATCTGCAGCTTATGGGAGGTTCCGAATGCTTCCAGAGTAATCTGCAGTTCCACCGCCGCGTTGCGGTTGGTACTGTAGAACTGATTGTGCTCCAGCTTGATGACATTGCCCTGCTCTTTGGCGATAACGCCGGAAACCCTGGTAAGTTCTCCGGGTTTATCCGGCAGCAGCACGGAAATGGTAAAAATCCTGTCTCTGGCTATGAGTCCGTTCTGCACTACGGAGGACATGGTGATTACGTCCATATTTCCGCCGCTTAAGATAGAGACTATTTTTTTGCCCTTTACATCCAGATGCTTCAGGGCCGCCACTGTCAGCAGACCGGAATTTTCCACGATCATTTTATGGTTTTCCACCATATCCAGAAAAGCCACTACCAGTTCCGGATCCTCCACTGTCACGATGCCGTCCAGATTTTTCTGCAGATAGGGGAAAATCTTCTCCCCCGGACGCTTCACCGCCGTGCCGTCGGCGATGGTGTTTACCCCGGGCAGGGTGGTCACTTCCCCTTTTTCCAGGGATACCTGCATGCAGTTGGCCCCCGCGGGCTCCACGCCGATGACCTTGATGTTGGGATTCAGAAGCTTCGCCAGAGTAGACACGCCTGTAGCCAGACCGCCTCCTCCGATGGGCACCAGAATATAGTCCACCAGAGGCAGATCTTTTACAATCTCCATGGCAATGGTTCCCTGGCCGGTAGCCACAGTCAGATCGTCAAAGGGATGGATAAAGGTATAGCCCTCCTCCTCCGCCATGGACAGGGCCTTCTCGCAGGCTTCATCGTACACATCTCCGTACAGGACCACCTCCGCTCCGTAGCTCTTGGTCCGCTCCACCTTGATGAGGGGAGTGGTGGTGGGCATAACGATCACCGCCTTCACCCCGAAAGCCTTGGCCGCGTAGGCCACCCCCTGGGCATGGTTGCCGGCGGAAGCTGTAATCAGCCCCTTCTCCCGCTCTTCCGGGCTTAAGGTACTGATCTTGTAATAGGCTCCCCGGATTTTGTAGGCTCCCGTCACCTGCATGTTCTCCGGCTTCAGGTAGACCTTATTGCCTGTCTGCTGGCTGAAATATTCGCTGTAGACCAGCGAAGTTTCCTGGGTTACTTTTTTTACAATCTCCGAGGCTTCCTCAAATTTGTCCAATGTCAGCATTTCGTTTATCCTTCTTTCTTCTCTGTCTGCCGCCGTCCCCGCGGGGCATGTCTGTCAGTTTTCATCTGCTTCTGTATGGAACAGGGCGTTCACAAACTGATCCGGATCGAATTTCTGCAGATCGTCAATGGTCTCCCCCACCCCGATATATTTCACCGGAATATCCAGCTCCGACTGAACCGCCACCGCGATGCCTCCCTTGGCGGTGCCGTCCAGTTTAGTGAGAATAATGCCCGTCACATGGGCCGCCTCCTTAAACTGGCGGGCCTGAGCCAGAGCATTCTGCCCCGTAGTGCCGTCCAGCACCACCAGCGTTTCCAGATACGCTTCCGGATACTCCTTTTCCAGTATCCGGTAGATCTTTTTCAGCTCTTCCATGAGATTTTTCTTATTGTGAAGCCGGCCGGCCGTGTCGCACAGCAGCACATCCGCGTTTCTGGCCTTGGCGGCCGCCACCGCGTCGTAGACCACCGAGGCGGGATCCGCTCCCGGCTGTCCTCCGATGATTTCCACTCCCGCCCGATGGGCCCACTCGGTGAGCTGTTCCCCGGCAGCCGCCCGGAAGGTGTCCGCCGCCGCCAGGATCACTTTCTTTCCCTGGGCTTTCAGCTTGCCCGCCAGCTTGCCCACGGAGGTAGTCTTTCCCACCCCGTTGACGCCGATGACCAGCACTACGGATTTTCGGTTTTCAAATTCGTAGGCGGTGTCTCCCACCGCCATCTGCCGCTTGATGCTGTCAATCAGCAGCTGTTTGCACTGAGAGGGCTCCTTAATATGCTTCTCCGCCACCTCCATCTTCAGATTGGAAATGATCCGCGAAGTAGCGTTAATCCCGATATCTCCCATGACCAGGATCTCTTCTATCTCCTCATAAAAATCATCGTCAATGCTGGAAAACCCGCTGAAAATGGAATCAATTCCCGAGACAATGCTGTCCCTGGTCTTGCTCAGTCCCCGGACCAGCCGCCGGAAAAACCCTACTTTTTCTTCTCCCATTCCCTCTTCCTCCTGCTATTTGTCTAACTGATTTTCGATCAGATTTACGGAAACCAGGGTGGAGACGCCTTTCTCCTGCATGGTAATGCCATAGAGCCGGTCCGCAGCCGTCATGGTTCCCCGCCTATGAGTTATAATAATAAATTGTGTATTCTTTGTCAACTTGTGAAGGTACCTGGCAAAACGGGTGACGTTGGAGTCATCCAGAGCCGCCTCGATTTCATCCAGCAGACAGAAGGGGGAGGGCTTCAGATTCTGAATGGCAAACAGCAGGGCGATGGCGGTCAGCGCCTTCTCCCCTCCGGAAAGCTGCATCATGTTCTGCAGTTTTTTCCCCGGGGGCTGAGAAATGATCCGGATGCCCGCCTCCAGAATATCCTCGTCCTCCTGAAGTTCCAGGGCGCCCTTTCCTCCTCCGAACAGCTGCTTAAACACTTTGTCAAACTCTGCCTGGATCTGGGAAAATTTTTCCGTAAACTGCCGGCGCATTCCCTGGTCCAGCTCCGCCACAATTCCCCGGAGGGTATCGGCAGCCTTTACCAGATCCTCGTACTGGGCTGAGAGAAAAGCGTGGCGCTGGGAGACTTCTTTAAATTCTTCCACCGCGTTGACATTGACGCTGCCCAGGCCTTTGATCTCCTCCCGGATGCCGGCAATGCTTTTGCGGATGGAACTCCAATCCCGCAGCTCCTCTCTGGCAAAAAGCGGCGCCTGATCCGGGGTAGTCTCATATTCTTCCCAGAGATAGGAAATCTGACTCTCCCTGCGCTCCTCCAGCTTTTCCAGCTGCGCCCCCAGCCGGAAGCATTCCTTGTCCATTCCGGCCCGGTGCTCCTGCAGCTCATCCCGTTTCCGGAAGAAGGCTTTGTGACTCTGGTTCAGCTGTTCCTTCTGCCGCAGATACTCCTCTGTTTCCTGCTCCTCCCCGGCAATGATCTGCCCGGCGGCCTCTATGGTTTTCCGGATTTCCAGAATATCCTCTTCTTTTTTTCTGCTGTCCTTTTCTTCCCCGGCAAGACTTTCCTCCAGCTGCCGTTTTTCCCTTTCCAGACGCTCTGCCTCTTCCCTGGCGCCTCGCAGATTTTCATCCAGGAATCCGCATTTCTGGGTCACCTCCGAACAGCGCAGGCGGGTCTGCTCCGCCCTTCCGGCCAGGGCCTGCTCCTCCTCCCGGAGGCCTGCCAGCTCTCCCGCTGCTTTCTCCGCTTCAGCCTGCAGGTTCTGCTCCCTGTCTTTCGACTCCTTCAGTTCCTCCTGGATCCCGCTGCGGTTCTGCTGAATCTCAAAGATCTGCGCCTCAATCTCCCTGCTTTCCGCCGTCAGCTTCCGGTAATCCTCCTGCAGACTTTCCGCCCTCTCGGAAACAGCCTTCCAGCTGACTTTGACTGTATTCTGCTTCAGATTCAGGCTGTGGAGCTTTTCGCTGAGACGGGTCTGCTCCTCCCGGAGAGCGTTCCGCTCCTGCCGGTGCCGGTCAATCTCCTGCTGCATGGCGGTCATCTCTTTTTTCAAAACCCCCACGCTTTCCTCCAGGTCCGCGATCTCCCGGCGCCGGCCCAGCAGATTGCTGTTGTTCCGGAAGGAGCCTCCGGTCATGGAGCCTCCCGGGCTTAACAGTTCACCTTCCAGGGTTACCATCCGCAGGCTGTGGCGGTATTTCCGGCCAATGGCAATGGCGTGGTCGATGGTGTCCACCACCAGGGTCCGTCCCAGCAGATGGGCCGTAAGATTCTCGTAAATGGCGTCGCAGGACACCAGATCCGCCGCGGCTCCCAGAACCCCTTCCTCCCTGAGAGCGGCGCTGTTCCCTTTTGCCTGCTCCCGGTTCATGCTGGTCAGAGGCAGGAAGGTAGCCCTGCCGTAGTGTCCGCGCTTCAGGTATTCAATCAGATCTTTCGCGGTGTTCTCATTATCTGTGACAATATTCTGCAGGCTTCCTCCCAGGGCTGTCTCAATGGCTGTCTCATATTTTTTTTCTGTTTTGATCAGATCCGCCACAACTCCGTGGATCCCGGGATTCTGATCCTTGCGCTCCATGATCTTGCGGATGCTGTTTCCGTATCCCTCATACCGCTCGGTGATGTTTTTCAGGGACTCCAGCCGGGAAGATTCCCGGTGATAGGTGGTCTGCCCGATGTCCAACTGGCGGCTTTTTTCATCGATCCGGCTCTGCAGCCCGCGAATCCGGCTCTGGTTGTCCCCCATCTTTTTTTCCAGCTCCGCGGCCTGTAGGTCCAGCTCCTTCTGCTGCTTCTCCAGGCTGGCCAGCTCCTCCTTCTCCTGGCTGTGGCCGCTTTTCAGGCTCAGAAGTTTTCCGGCCAATTCCGCCCTGCGGATGCCGATCTGCTCCAGCATGGCATCGTATCTCTGGATCTTTCCTTTGGTGGAAGAGCGCTGGTTCAGCAGGGCGATCATCTCTCCTCTGGCTTTCTCTCCCTCCTGCTCCCGGGCACCGATCTCCTGCCTCAGCCGGTCCAGCGCCTGCTCCTGGCTGTTCTTTTCCTCCAGCGCCGCCTGCCGTTCTTTTTCCAGTGCTTCCCGCTCCCTTTGGAAGCCGGAAACGCTCTCCTCTTTTCTGCGTATCTCTTCTTCCAGGGAAGCGATTCTCTGCCCGAACTGCTCCCGGTTTTTCGCGGAACTGCTGATCTGTTCCTGCAGCAGGCGTACCTGGCCCTCCAGCTGCTGCTTTCTCAGGGCGTTCCCGGAAGCCTGTTCCCGGAGCTCCTGGATCTTTTCATCCAGACGGGAAAGATTGCTTTCAATTTCCTCGTACTCCTGTTTTGTGCGGGCAAATGCCTCCTCCGTGGTTCTCAGCTCTTCCTCCGCCCTTTTCTTTTTTTCTTCCGTCTCAGCGATCTGCTGTTCTGTGCGGGCGGATTCCAGCAGAAACAGATTCATATCCAGAACCTTTAATTCTTCTCTTTTTTTCAGATAGACCCTTGCTTTCTCCGACTGGCGCTCCAGAGGCTTCAGCTGTCTGGTAAGTTCCGCGAGGATATCAGTCACCCGCACCAGGTTCTGCTGCTCCTCCTCCAGCTTTTTTAAGGTGGCCGCTTTCCGCCGCTTAAATTTTACAATGCCCGCCGCCTCGTCAAACAGTTCCCGGCGTTCTTCCGGTTTTCCGCTGAGGATCTTGTCGATCTGGCCCTGGCCGATAAGAGAATAGCCTTCTTTTCCGATTCCTGTATCGTAAAACAGTTCATTGATATCCTTCAGACGGCAGCTTCTGCCGTTGAGAAGGTATTCGCTCTCCCCGGAGCGGTAAAGGCGCCGGGTCACCGTGACTTCCTCATAGTCCACATTCAGTTTGTGATCGGAATTGTCCAGAGTAATGGCTACGGAGGCGAACCCCAAAGGCTTTCGGGTCTCGGTCCCGGAAAAAATCACGTCCTGCATGCTGCCGCCCCGGAGCTGCTTGGCGCTCTGTTCCCCCAGCACCCAGCGCACCGCGTCGCCTACATTGCTCTTTCCGCTTCCGTTGGGCCCCACGATCCCGGTAATGCCGTCATGGAATTCCAGCACTATTTTATTGGCAAAGGATTTGAATCCCTGCATTTCTATACTTTTCAGATACATGCTCTCACCTGTCCGCTCTCAGACGGCAGAGGGCGTTGTAGGCCGCCTGCTGTTCCGCCGCCTTTTTGGTTCTGCCGGTTCCCTCTCCCAGAGGGCGATCTCCCACAGCCACCTGGGCCCGGAAGCTTTTATCGTGGTCCGGACCTGCCTCTTCCAGAATCCGGTAGGAAACTTCTCCCTCGAATTCCTTCTGAACCATCTCCTGCAGAATCGTTTTGCTGTCCTGGAACATCTGCTTGTTCTGAACGTCATTGAGCACAAACCGACGCACAAAATTCCGGGCCTCCTCAAAACCTCCGTCCATAAAAACAGCTCCGATGGTAGCCTCCATGGCGTCGGAGACAATGGAATCTCTCCTGCGGCCGCCGGTGGCCTCCTCGCCTTTTCCCAGAAGGAGATATTCCCCCAGATCCAGGGCTCTGGCGTCCATAGCCAGAGTAGGCTCACAGACCAGACTGGCCCGGAGCTTGGTCAGTTCCCCCTCCGGAAGCTCCGGATAATTCCGGTACAGAAATTCACTGGACACCAGTTCCAGCACCGCATCCCCGAGAAATTCCAGCCGTTCATTGCAGTCCAGCCGTCCCATATGGTGTTCATTCACATAGGAACTGTGGCGCATGGCCATGCAAAGCCACTCAAAATTTTTAAACCGGTACCCCGTTTTTTCTTCCAGTTCCCTGAGTTTCTTCAGATCGCTCATATTCTCCTCCCAGACAAAAAAGAGTGCCCCTTTGTGCTGTATGCCGAGACACCCTCTTTTCCCTTAACTGATTGCTTTCTTTATTTTTTCCACCGCGTCTTTCACTGACACAATGGCGGCCGCCTCCTCATTGGAAATGGTTATGTCAAACTCTTCCTCTATGCCCATCAGAATCTGAAACCCGTCCAGGGAATCCGCCCCCAGATCCTCCGCGAAGGTGGTCTCCGGCGTAATCTCATGGACATCCACGTTGAGGACAGACGCGATGATCTTCTGTAATTTTTCCAGCTCCATAGCGCTCCCTCCCGCCGCGGTTACCGGTCCGACAGGCGCAGATACTGCTGGATCTTCTGATTCAGTTCCTGTTTCTGGAACTGTACGCACTGATGAATAGAATGGCGGATCTCTATGGCCTTGGCGCTTCCGTGGGTTTTCACTACCAGTCCCCGCAGTCCCAGCAGCGGAGCGCCGCCGTACTCGCTGGCGTCGAAGCTTTTCAGCGTCTCCTTCAGAGCCGGCTTCACCAGCAAAGCGCCGATCTTGCTGCGGAGGGTGGACAGCATTCCCTTTTTCACCTCATGGATCAGCACCGAGGCCACGCCCTCATACAGCTTCAGAATCACATTTCCCACAAAAGCCTCCGTGACGATTACATCGGCCTTTCCCTTGGGAATATCTCTGGCCTCAATGTTTCCCACAAAATGAATATCCCGGCATTCTTTCAGCAGAGGAAAGGTCTCCTTTACCAGAGCGTTGCCCTTTTCCTCCTCCGCGCCGATGTTGACAATGGCTACTCTGGGTTTTTTTACCCCCAGGATATATTCCATATAGATGGAGCCCATGGCGGCAAACTGCAGCAGATGGGACGGTCTTGCATCCACATTGGCGCCGCAGTCGATCAGAAGAGACACTCCCCTTTCCGTAGGGATCAGCGGCGCCAGGGGAGCCCGCTCCACGCCGGGGATCTTCCGGACAATCACCTGGCCGCCTACCAGAACTGCCCCGGTGCTTCCGGAAGAGACAAAGGCGTCCGCCTCTCCCTTTCTCACCATCTGCAGTCCCGCCACCAGGGAAGAGTCCTTTTTCTTCTGGATGGCCGCTGCCGGCGGCTCTCCGGTCTCAATCACCTGAGACGCAGGCACTATCTTAAGCCTGTCCTCCGGGTATGTATATTTTTTCAGTTCCCGGCGGATCACATCCTCTTTTCCCGCCAGATATATAAATATGCTTTGATTTTCCCGCAGGGCTTCCACCGCGCCCTTGACCGGTTCCTCCGGAGCGTAGTCTCCGCCCATGGCGTCAACCACCACTCTTACCAGTTCTGACATAACTCCCACCTGCCTTTATATTATGATGCTGCCCTTGCTCCGTTTTCATCGGTGGAGCCTCCGTCCGGCGTCGCGGCGTTTCTCTGCAGCTGGCCTTCCCCGTTAAAATAATATTCCGTGTCTCCCACCTTAAACCATCCGGTCACTCTGGCGCCCGCTTCATTAAAATAATAGGTCTGCCCTTCTATAATCATCCAGGTGGACACCGGACGGGTGCCGTCTGTGAGATTGTATCTCCAGCTTCCGTCCTGCTCCTGAACCCACTGGCCCACATCCCAGACACTGACGCCCTGGATGCCGCTGGTGGTCATAGCGATTCGGTCTCCCTGCCGGTTTGTGGCGACCACATAATAATAATTGGTTCCTGTGGTAGAGGAGTCCACCGTATAATCCTGGCCGGTAGCTCCCTGCAGCAAAGTGCCGCCTCCGTTGGAGGCAGTATTGTTCCTGTACCACTGATAGGTCACTGTTCCTCCGCCGCTGACCGACGCCTCTACATGCAGGGTATACTCTGAATCCACTGTCATCTGCATAGAACCGCTGAGATCCCTGGTAAAGACAGGCGCTTCCAGACTGGAATCCACGGTAAAAACTTCCTGATCCGAGGAAGAAGTATCCACAGATTCATTTACTGTATCCACTTCCATTCCCATCCAGCGGTCCATGACATCCGAAAAAGAACAGCCGGAAAACAGAAGTGTACCGCTCAGCAGCACTGCTGCCACAGCCCCTTTTTTCTTAAAATTCATACTCAATACCTCTTTAATACTATCACTTTTTTCGGCTATACAATCGTGGCTATTATAGCACGGGGTTCAGAAGATTGTCAAATCTCAACCGCCCGGGCTTCCTCCGGCTTAATCCGGAATTCGTTCTGTTTTCAGGAACAGCAGGAAACCGGCCAGGAACATTACCGCCAGGGCTCCCACCCCAAGACTCATCCTGCCGGTGGCCTGGCTGATGACGGATACCAGCATGGTTCCCACAAAAGAGGCCCCTTTCCCGCAGATATCATAGATTCCAAAATACTCTCCGGATTTTTCCGCCGGTATAATCCTGGCAAAGTAGGAGCGTGACATGGACTGAACTGCGCCCTGAAAGACTCCCACACAGACCGCCAGGATCCAGAACTGATACTGGCTGGTAATCCCGGCTCCGTACAGGGCGATGGCGAAATAAGCGGCAATGCAGATCAGAATCAGCCGGGAAGCCGGGACCCTGCGGGAAACTTTTCCAAAGATCAGCGCCGCCGGAAAAGCCGCGATCTGCGTCACCAGCAGCGCCAGCAGCAGGCCGTCGGTCTCAAACCCCAGAGCGGTTCCGTAGGCAGTGGCCATGTCGATAATGGTATAGACGCCATCTATATAGAAGAAAAACGCCAGCAGAAAAAACAGGATTTTCTTATTTTTCTTCAGCTCTCCCACCACTCTTCCCAGATTGCCAAAGGAGGAGCGGACCGCGGGCCCCTGGGCTTTTATATAGTGCTTCTGCCTGTACATCCCAAGGAGAGGAATGGCCAGCCCCAGCCACCAGACCGCCGTCAGCACAAAGGCTGCGGTCATGGCTGAGGCCATGGTAAGTCCCAGTTTTTCATAAAACAGCACCAGCAGCAGGCTCAGCAGAAAAGGAAGGCAGCTTCCGATATACCCCCAGGCATAGCCCCGGGCGGAAAGCTCGTCCATCCTCTCCTTTGTGGTGACATCCGGCAGCATGGAATCGTAAATCACCAGGCTCAGAGAGTAAGCGATCCTGGTGATTACAAACAGCAGCAGAAACCAGAGCCAGGAAGAGACAAAGCCCAGAAGCACGCATCCTGCGGCTCCCACCAGCAAAACTCCCAGAAACACACTCTTTTTCCGGTTCTGAAAATCCGAAATGCTCCCCAGCACCGGCCCCAGCACCGCTAACTTCATAGGACAGCTCCTCCCCCACCGGCAGCACCGGTATTTTTTCCCAGCCGCGTTCCGCGTCAAAGGTTCTGTTAAAATACGGATCCAGCGTATTTTTACCCTCCGCGCATTCCAGAAAATTTCCGCAGAGTTCCCGGCCAGCCTGCACTGCCTGCTCCATCAGCTTTGTCAGCCGCAGACTGCTGTCCACACAGTCCGGATTGGTATTCCGGTTGATCAGCAGTCCGTGCATAGATTCATAATTTCCGGAAAGCTTCAGAACTGCGCAGATCATCCCCCGCTTGATTCTGCCCGGGGCCAGCAGCAGCTGATGGTATCGTATCATAGACCGCAGGGCCTGTTCTGTCTGCCCGGCGGTTACATTTCTGAAAAAAGGAGCAATCACCCGGGCATTCCCCACCGACGGCCGAATGTGGGCAGTCATCCCGTGGCGCAGGGGATCCAGTCCCTGCCGGACCATAAGCATCCGGTCAAATTCCGACTCAATCTCCGAATGGCTGATGCCGGAGAGACGGATCTTATTTTCAATATAGCCGTGGCAGCGGCTGTCCAGGACAAAATGGCAGACAAAGCCCAGCAGATAGGACAACTGACTTTCCCGGAGAAATTTCCGATCCCCCTGCCGGACAAGACTCAGAGCCCTGCCAAAAAAATCCGCCGCGGGTTCCCCATGCATGCGGTATCCCAGATCATTTACAGGATTGGAAGACAGGGCTTTATAGTAGAACAGAATGTCCGGCCCGTGGAGACCTATGAGATACAGAGCCTTATGTCTGCGGATCAGTTCCTTGGACTGCTCCGGCAGAGTTTTGAAAACTTTTTTTCCAAATACAAAATGCGCGTACGTAGAAGGCATGGCAACTCTCCTTTTTAACTGTTCCTCTTAGTTTAACCCGTTTTCTGGTATTCTTTCCAGGAAACAAAAAAAGCGCCGGACAGACAGCAGCGTCTCCGGCACTTCCTTTTATGTTTCTCAATCTTCATCCATAGCGATGACCTGCTTCTTATTATAAGTTCCACAGGCTTTGCACACTCTGTGCGGCATCATCAGGGCGCCGCATTTGCTGCATTTTACCAGATTGGGAGCAGACATTTTCCAGTTTGCTCTTCTTTTATCTCTTCTGGCTTTAGAAGATTTATTTTTGGGACAGATGGACATTTTTACACCTCCTTAAATTTGCTGAATATATCACGGATTGCAGCCATTCGCGGGTCGAGCTCTGCGGTATCGCAGCTACATGCGCCGTCATTGAGATTCGCACCACAACGGCTGCAGATTCCCTTACAGTCCTCTTTACACAGCACTCGAATCGGCCATTGGACCAGAAGCTCGTTGCAAACCAGTATCTCCGGATCCAAAGAGTTTCCTTCGATAAAATTGGATTCCTCCAGAATCTCCTCCCGCTCCCGGGCAGAAAGCTTCATGTCCACCTGGCGCTGTATGTCCAGAACAAAATCCTGTTCTACAGGGCTCAAGCAGCGGGCGCAGGGAATCACGGCCGTCAGCTTCACATATCCGGCAATTTCCAGCACCCGGTTCCCTGTGTTGACAATCTCCAGCTTCAGCGGGGATTTCCGGATCAGCGGAAATCGGCCTGTCCGAATCTGAAAGGCGTCCATTTCCAGTAGAACAGTCTTTTTCAGGATCTTCCCATCCTGGGACAATACCTCTGTCAAATCCAATAACATAATCGGCTCCTAATCACACTTTAAACAGTATACATAGGCGGTTCCCGTTTGTCAAGGGGATTTTTCCCGATCCGGGATAAAACAAGGCCCCAAATCTCTGAGATCTGAGGCCTTGCGGAAATATCATCTGTTCCGGTTATTTCACCAGGGCCACTGTCTCGCGGCAGATAGCCAGCTCTTCGTTGGTGGGGATCACACAGACGGCCACCTTGGAATCCTCGGTGGAGATCTTGTTGTTGAAGCCTCTCATCTGGTTCTTTTCCTCATCCAGCTTGATTCCCAGATAGCCCAGATACTCGGCAACCTCTGTTCTGGTATCCGGCCCGTTCTCGCCGATGCCGGCCGTAAAGGCAATGGCATCTACGCCGTTCATGGCTGCCGCGTAGGCTCCGATATATTTTGCCACATCGTAGGCAAAGATGCTCAGAGCCAGTTTCGCCAGCTCATTGCCTTCCGCGGCTGCGTCCTCCAGATCGCGGAAGTCGCTGGAAAGACCCTTGGTGATGCCGTACACGCCGGACTTTTTGTTCAGCACGTTCATAACGCCGTCAATGTCCAGATTCTCTTTCTTGGCGATAAACTCTACGATAGCGGGATCAATGCTTCCGGAACGGGTGCCCATAACCAGGCCCTCCAGGGGAGTAAGGCCCATGCTGGTGTCCACGCACTTGCCGTTGAGCACCGCGCTGACAGAAGAACCGTTGCCCAGATGGCAGACGATCAGCTTGGAGTGGTTGATATCCAGCCCCAGGAAGTTCGCCAGCTCTTTGGATACAAAGCTGTGGGAGGTTCCGTGGAAGCCGTATCTTCTTACTCTGTATTTTTCATAATACTCATAGGGAAGGCCGTATACATAAGCCTTGGGCGGCATCGTCTGATGGAAGGCCGTATCAAACACAGCCACCATGGGCACCCCGGGCATCAGTTCCTGGCACACGCGGATTCCCGTCAGGTTGGCGGGGTTGTGCAGGGGAGCCAGTTCCGTACACTCCTCTACCGCCTGGATCATCTCATCATTGATGATAACCGAGCTCTCAAATTTCTCTCCGCCGTGTACGATGCGGTGGCCGATGGCCTCAATCTCGGCCAGATCCTTCACCGCTCCCGTCTTGTCGTTGACCAGAGCATGGAGCACCATCTGGATAGCCTCTTTATGGCTGGGCATAGCCGCCTCGGTGATTTCTTTGTCGCATCCCGCCTTCTGATAGGTCAGCCTTCCGTCAATTCCGATCCTCTCGCAGAGGCCTTTCGCCAGAACCTGCTCGGAATCAGAATCAATCAGCTGGTATTTCAGGGATGAACTTCCGCAGTTGATAACTAATACTTTCACTTCTTTTTCCTCCTGAACCTGAATCTGCCTTTGGCCTTAGTTGTTTGCCGCGCACTGAACCGCGGTGATCGCTACAACGCCTACGATATCGTCCGCGGAGCAGCCTCTGGAAAGGTCGTTGACCGGAGCCGCGATTCCCTGGGTGATGGGGCCGTAAGCGTCAGCCTTGCCCAGTCTCTGCACCAGCTTGTAGCCGATATTTCCTGCGTCCAGATCCGGGAAAATCAGCACGTTGGCCTTGCCGGCCACTTTGCTGCCGGGAGCCTTGAAAGCGGCAACCTCGGGAACCAGAGCGGCATCCAGCTGCAGTTCTCCGTCCAGATACAGATCCGGGCATTCTTCCTTGGCGATCTTGGTGGCCTGCACTACCTTATCCACATCGGGATGGTGCGCGCTTCCCTTGGTGGAGTGGGACAGCATGGCGATATTGGCGCGATCCTCTACCAGAAGTTCAAAGGACTCGGCGGAGGACTCGGCGATGGCGGCCAGCTCTTCCGGGTTGGGATTCTGATTCAGGCCGGCATCCGCGAAGAGGAAGGTGCCGTGGGAGCCCATCTCGCAGTCCGGTACAGATACAATGAAGAAAGCGGAAACCAGACGGGTGCCCGGTTTGGTCTTCAGAATCTGCAGGCAGGGGCGCAGAGTGTCCGCGGAAGAGTGGCAGGCGCCGGAAACCATACCGTCGGCATCGCCCATCTTAACCATCATAACTCCGAAATAGGGGTAGTTGGTCAGCAGGATCTCTCTGGCCTTTTCCTTGGTCATTCCCTTCTTGGCACGCAGCTCCGTAAATTTCTCAATATATGCGTCGGTCTTCTCATAAGTGGCGGGATCCACGATCACGGCGCCGGAAATGTCACGTCCCCGGCTTCCCTTTCTGACTCTCTCCTTGTCGCCGATGATGATCAGGTTGGCAATGCCCTCCTTCAGGATCTTCTCGGCAGCCACAAAGGTACGCCGGTCTTCGCTCTCCGGAAGAACGATGGTCTTTTTACATTCTTTTGCTCTCTCTTTAATTCTGTCAATAAAACGCATGCTATTGACTCCTTTCAGTAAATTTAGCGCCTGGGGCCCCGGGAGGCCGGCGTCAGAATCGGGCCTGGCTTCTCCATCCAATGCCCGCTGTCTAAATTATATTACGGTTGACAAATCTTCACAAGAAAAGTTAAATTTTTAACACCCAAATACTGTATTTTTTGATGAACAATCCCCGGTCCTTGTAGCCTTCTTTAGATTTTGCTATAATTTCAGGGCAGATGAGGGAAAAAAGGAGGATTTGCCTATGGAAACAGAACGTCCGGCACGCCGGCCAAACGCGGCGGCCATTATCGCGGAATACAACCCCTTTCATCTGGGGCACGCTTACCAGATCAGGGAAGCCCGCAGGCTTTCCGGGGCAGACTATATAATCATTATTATGAGCGGCTGCTTTGTGCAACGGGGCGGGCCGGCTCTTCTGGACAAATACGCCCGGACCAGGCTGGCCCTTCTGGGCGGCGCGGACCTGGTTCTGGAGTTGCCCTGTGCCGCCGCCTGCGGCAGCGCCCCCTATTTTGCCGGAGAAGCCGTGCGGATCCTGGATCGCCTGGGGGTGGTAAAAGAGCTGTGGTTCGGAAGCGAGGCAGGCAGAACCGAACCCTTCCTGGCTCTGGCTGATCTTCTCACCCGGGAACCGGAAGCGTACCGGCAGGCCCTGCGAAGATTTATAAGGCAGGGGGATTCTTTTCCGCTTGCCAGGCGGAAGGCTCTGGAGGAGAACTTTTCCGCGGCTCTTTTCCCCGCGGGGACTTTCGAACTGCAGGCCTTTCTGGAAGCCCCCAACAACATTCTGGGGCTGGAATACTGCGCCGCTTTAAACCGGCGTCACAGTTCCATCCGTCCCCGGACCCTGAAACGGGCAGGCAGCGGTTACCACGACCGGGAGCTGAGTGAAAGCTTCAGCTCCGCCACGGCTCTGCGTCAGAGGATTCTTGCCGGAGCCGCGAAAGAGCTGGAAAATCAGTTTCCCCCGGAAATCTGGCCGGAACTGCAGGGGGCGCTTCTACGGGAAGGCTGTCTGGAAGACGAGGATTTTTCCCTGCCCCTGAAATGCCTTCTGCTGGACAGCAGCCTTGCCTCCCTGTCTTCTTATCTTCCGGAGGAGCTGGCCAGGCGGGCGCTGAACCTGAGAGGCCGCTTTCTTTCCTTCTCCCAGTTTACGGATCTGCTGAAAACCAGAAACCGGACCCGGACCTCCGTCCAGCGAAGCCTTCTGCGGCTGCTGCTGAGAATCCCGGTTCTTTCCGGTGAAAATAATCCGGAACATTTTTCCGGAACGCTCTCCTGCCGGACCCTCACCGATGAGGGGAGGGTCCGGATCCTGGGCTTTCGCAAAACCGCGGCCCCGCTGCTGTCGGAGATCAAAAGGCAGAGCAGCCTTGCCCTGGAAGCCCGGCCCGCAGATCTTCCGGAGGATGCGTACCAGATCGATTTCCGGGCTTCCAACCTCTACGAAGCGATCCGCTCCCACAAAGCGCGGCAGCCTTTCCGGGACGAAAAAACCAGGCAGCCGGTGATCCTCTGACCGGCTGCCTGAACTTTTTATATCTCTTTAATTTTTAAAGCTGTGAATAGGCGCCGGGATCCTTCCGGTGCGGCTGATAAACGCCTCGCAGGAGAACCGGTTCACCGGCATAATGGGCGCCCTGCCCAGAAGGCCGCCGAACTCGATTACATCGCCCACCTCTTTGCCCACGGCAGGGATCAGCCGGACGGCTGTGGTTTTCTGGTTTACCATGCCGATGGCCATCTCATCGGCGATGATTCCGGAGATAGAAGAACTGGAAGTGCTGCCGGGAATGGCGATCATGTCCAGCCCCACTGAACAGACGCAGGTCATGGCCTCCAGCTTTTCCAGGCTCAGAGCGCCCGCGTTCACCGCGTTGATCATGCCCTGATCCTCGCTGACGGGAATAAAGGCTCCGGACAGTCCTCCCACATAGGAGGATGCCATGACGCCGCCTTTTTTCACCTGGTCGTTGAGGAGCGCCAGCGCGGCGGTTGTCCCCGGGGCGCCTGCCGCTTCCAGGCCGATCTCCTCCAGAATCTCCGCCACCGAATCCCCCACTGCCGGCGTAGGCGCCAGAGACAGATCCAGAATGCCGAAAGGAATGCCCAGGCGCCGGGAAGCCTCGCGGCCCACCAGCTGTCCCACCCGGGTTACTTTAAAAGCTGTCTTCTTAATGGTCTCACAGAGCACTTCAAAATTTTCTCCCCGGACTTTTTCCAGAGCGTGCTTCACCACCCCCGGGCCGGAAACCCCTACATTGATAATGGCATCCGCCTCTGTTACTCCGTGGAAGGCCCCCGCCATAAAGGGATTGTCGTCCGGGGCGTTGCAGAACACCACCAGCTTGGCGCAGCCCATGCAGTTCTGGTCCCGGGTGCTCTCCGCGGTCTGCTTTACGATCTCTCCCATAAGCTTCACCGCGTCCATATTGATGCCTGTTTTGGTGGAGCCCACGTTGACGGAGCTGCACACCCGCTCGGTCCGGGCCATTGCCTGGGGTATGGAGCGGATCAGCAGTTCGTCCGCCGGGGTCATACCCTTGGACACCAGGGCGGAATATCCTCCGATAAAATTCACTCCCACTTCATGGGCGGCCTGATCCAGGGTCTCCGCTACGGAAGCGAAGTCTTCGGGGGTCCGGCAGGCGGCTCCTCCCACCAGGGCGATGGGCGTCACGGAGATCCGCTTGTTTACAATGGGGATCCCGTATTCTTCCTCAATCTCCCTGCCGGTCTCCACCAGGTTTCGGGCCGCCGCGGTGATCTTGTCATAAATCTTCCGGTTCAGCCGGTCCAGATTTCCGTCAATACAGTCCATAAGGCTGATTCCCAGGGTGATGGTGCGGACATCCAGATTCTCCTGCTCAATCATCTGGTTTGTCTCGTTTACTTCATACATATTGATCATAATCGGTCAGCCCCTCCTATATCCGGTGCATCATGTGAAAAATATCCTCGTGCTGGCAGCGGATCACCACGCCGATCTCTTCTCCCAGCTTTTTCAGTCCTTCCGCCAGTTCCCCGGTACTCTTGTCAGAGCGGGAAGTATCCGTTACCATCATCATGTTAAAATATCCCTGCACTATGGTCTGGGAGATATCTTCGATATTCACCTGATTTTCCGCCAGATAATTGCATACCCTGGCGATGATGCCTACCTGGTCATGGCCCAGGACCGTAATAATTGTTTTTTTCACAGCTTTCCTCCTCTTTTTCAGATCTCAATGAGCTCTCCTACAGTGTCTCTTTTTGCCACGCTGATGTGAAAGTCCCCTGACTTATAGGGATTGTCCCCCATGGTGACCTCCGCGCAGACCGTCTCATAGGCCAGGGCCGGATAATTGTTTTCCCGGCTTAAATGCCCCAGCAGAATCCGCTTCATATTGTCATGCAGAACCTGGCAGAGAAGCTGTCCGGCCATCTCATTGGAAAGATGCCCCCTTTCCCCCAGGATTCTCTGTTTCAGATAGTAGGGGTAAGTTCCCACCTCCAGCATATGTATATCGTGGTTGGCCTCCAGCAGCAGTACGTCCAGATTTTTCAGGTGCTCTACCGTGTACGTCCCGTAAACCCCCAGATCTGTGGCCACCGCCATGCTCTGTCCGCCGTGATTCACCCGGTAGCCCACGGGATTAGCCGCGTCGTGGGAAATGGAAAAGGGCTCCACGGTCAGATCTTTGATCCGCACCTCCTGATCCGGCTTTACCTCCCGGAACAGCCCCTCCGGGATTTTTCCCAGAGAAGGGCAGCCCGCGATGGCCTCATAGGTCTCCCGGGTAGCGTAGATGGGCAGGCCGTATTTTCTGGCCAGCACTCCCAGCCCCCGGATGTGGTCGGAGTGCTCATGGGTGATAAACACCCCGTCTATCTCTCCTCCCGTGCGATCGATGGCGCGCAGGCCTTCCTCCACCCGCTTTCCGCTGATGCCGGCGTCGATCAGCAGGCTGGTGGAATCGCTCCCCACATAAATGCAGTTTCCGCTGCTTCCGCTGGCGATACTACACATTCTCATAAATCTTCATCCTCTGCTCCAGTTGTTTGGCGGTGTCGGAAAAATCCCCGCTGTTGTCCAGGACAAAACAGCAGTGTTTCCGGAACTCCTCCTCAGGAAGCTGGCTGGCCAGCATTCCGTCAATCTTCTCATCGGAATATCCCCGGCTCTTTTTCAGCCGTTCCCGTCTCACCGCTTCTCCTGCATAAACATACCACAATTCATCACAGATTTCATCATATTTTTCTTCAATCAGCAGGGCGGCCTCCAGAAACAGGAACTTATCTCCCCGGGTCCTGGCCCGATCTGCCGCCTCCCGGATATACGCTTTCACTGCCGGATGGACAATGGCGTTCAGTTTTTTCAGCAGTTCCCGGTCCTGAAATACCCGGCTTCCCATTTTTTTTCGGTCAATTTCTCCCTCTTTCCCCAGGATTTCCCGGCCGAAAAGTTCCACAATGGCAGCATAGCAGTTTCCGCCCCGGGCCATAAGACGGTGGGCGACGCGGTCCGCCTCCAGGAATTCTCCCTGACAGTGTTCCCGCAGCCAGGAGAGAACCTGGCTTTTTCCGGAGCCTACCCCTCCGGTAATTCCGATCATTCTCATCTTTTGTATCCTTCTTTTCTATTTTGCTTCGTACCAGTTTTTTCCGGTGTGCATATCCACTTCCAGTTCTACTTCCAGATGGGCGGCGCCCTTCATTTCTTCCAGCAGAACCCGGGAGGCCTTCTCCACTTCCTCCAGCGGGGCCTCCACCAGCAGTTCATCGTGAACCTGCAGCAGAAGTCTGGACTTAAGCCCCTCCCCGGACAGACGCCGGTTGACCCGGACCATGGCGATCTTGATGATATCCGCAGCCGTGCCCTGAATGGGAGAATTCATGGCCACCCGCTCCCCGAAAGACCTCTGCATGAAATTTCCGGAAAACAGTTCCGGCACCGGCCGTCTGCGGCCGAAAAGGGTCGTCACATATCCGTCTCTTTTGGCCCGCTCCACGGTCCGGTCCAGAAATTCCTTAATCTTAGGATAGGTGTGGAAATACTTTTCAATATAGTCCGCCGCTTCCTTCCGGCTGATGCTGAGATCCTGGCTCAGGCCGAAGGAACTGATGCCGTAGACAATGCCGAAATTTACCGCCTTGGCATTTCTTCTCTGGAGGGGCGTCACCTCCTCAAAGGGAACATGAAAAACCTCGGAGGCGGTAATCCGGTGAATGTCCTTTGCCTCCCGGTAGGCTTCAATCAGCTTTTCATCCCCGGACAGATGGGCCAGCACCCGCAGCTCGATCTGGGAGTAGTCCGCGTCGATAAACAGGTAGCCCTCCCGGGGGACGAACACCTTGCGGATCTGCCGTCCCAGTTCCATCCGCACGGGAATATTCTGCAGATTGGGCTCTGTGCTGCTGATGCGCCCGGTGGCGGTGATGGTCTGGTTAAAACTGGAATGGATCCTCCCGTCCCCGGCAATGCAGTTTCCCAGGCCGTCGGCGTAGGTGGATTTCAGCTTGGCCAGCTGACGGTATTCCAGGATATCGGCCACCACCGGAGCCTCCGGCGCCAGCTTTTCCAGCACATCCGCCGCGGTAGAATAGCCGCTCTTGGTCTTCTTGGCCCCGGGCAACTTCATTTTATCAAAAAGGATCACTCCCAGCTGTTTGGGAGAATTAATGTTGAAGGTTTCCCCGGCCTGCCGGTAGATCTTCTCCTCCAGAGCGCTGATGCCCTCCTGGAGCTTTTCCCCGTACTCCTTCAGGGCGCCGCCCTCCACAGCGATGCCGGCCTTTTCCATATCGTCCAGAGTAAAGACCAGAGGCATTTCCATCTCCCGGAACAGCTTTTCCATTCCCAGACCGCAAAGCTTTTCCATCATAGGCGCGCTGGCGCGTCGGGATGTCCATGCCGCCAGGCCGCAGCAGCGAGCAGCTGCTTCCGGGGACATATCCGCGGCCGCCGGCGGCTTTCCGCCGAAAATTTCTTCCTGAGAGGGAAGCGCAGTCCCGGCAAACTCCTTGGCGATATCGTCATAGCTGTAGGAAGACTTCAGGGGATTCAGCAGGTACGCCGCTATGCGGGCGTCAAAAAACTGCCCGTTTCTTTCCGGCTTTGTGTGCTTCAGGATCTCTTTCAGATCAAAGACACAGACCTCTCCCGCTCCGTTCATGGCTCTCTCCGCCTCGGCTTTCAGCCAGGCGCCGCTTAAAAACCCGGCCGCGGGAATATAATAGGTCTCCTCTTTCCCAAGAGAGAGGGCCACGCCCCGGATCTCCTGATCCGCCAGCAGGGCCAGACCCAGTTTGTCCGTCCCGGAAGCTCTGGCAAACACTTCTTCCGCCCGGCCCAGTTCCTCCAGAATCTGAACCTCCGGTTCTTTGCCGCCTCCGCCCTGCCCCTGAAACCGGGGCAGCAGATTTTTAAAATTCAGTTCCTTGAACAGCTCATAGGCCTGCTCTGTATACAGATCTTTCAGCCTTGCCTGCTCCAGATCCAGGGAGACCGGACTGTCCGTGCAGATGGTGGCCAGCTTTTTTGAGAGCACCGCCAGGTCATAATGGTCTCTCAGAGATTCCATGGCCTTTTTGGGTTTGATCTCCTCCAGGTGGGCATAGGCTTCCTCCAGACTGCCGTAAGTGCTCACAAGTTTCGTGGCGGTCTTTTCCCCCACCCCCGGAATCCCGGGGATATTGTCGGAGGAGTCTCCCATGAGAGCCTTCAGATCGATGATCTGAGGCGGGGTCAGCTGGTACTTTTCCAGCACCTCCCGGGTGTGATAATCCTCGATCACCGTCTTGCCCCCTTTTGTTTTGGGGATGCGGACCAGCACCCTATCCGTAGCCAGCTGCAGCAGGTCCCTGTCTCCTGAGACGATGGTAACCAGGAGACCTTCCCTCTCCCCTTTTCTGGCCCAGGTGCCCAGGATATCGTCCGCCTCATAGCCCTCTTTTTCCAGGATACAGACATCCATGGCCTTCAGGACTTCCTTCATCACCGGCACCTGCTCCCGCAGTTCTTCCGGCATGGGTTTTCGGGTGCCCTTGTAGGCCTCGTACATTTTGTGCCGGAAAGTGGGGGCATGCAGGTCAAAAGCCACAGCGAGATACTGCGGCTTCTCTTCCTCCAGAATTTTAAATAATATATTCAGAAAACCGTAGACAGCTCCCGTGGGCCTGCCCTGAGAATTCGTCAGGGCGGGCATTCCGTAAAATGCCCGGTTGAGAATGCTGTGTCCGTCGATCAGTACCAGTTTTCCCTCCATAATCTCTCCTTTCCTCTCAAAACGGCAGGGTGAAGACTCCCGCCATATCCAGGGCAGCCAGGACCAGCGCCAGCAGACCTGCCCCGCAGAAAATGATCCAGCCCCAGATCCGCCGTCTTCCCCGGGACAGCCGGTGCTTCTTTTCTTTCAGATCTTCCGCCAGCATGGTTCTCAGGTCATAGGAAAGTTCCTGGGACTCATCCAGATGCTTCAGGGCCACGCTGAGCATAAAATAGGTTTCCAGTTCATCATAGCATTCCGGACATTTTTCCACATGCCGGATAAATTCTTCCAGTTCTCTGGGAGACAGTCTGTCCGCAATATACTGGGGAATCAGACTCTGCGCGTGTTTGCATTCCATTACACTACCTCCCGGGCCAATTTCCCCGCCAAGCGTGCCGTCGGGGAACGTCAAAAGCCGGACCCGGAAGGATCTGCCGGATCCGGCCACCATATGACCTATTCTACCATGCATGAAAGTCAGATTCAAGACTCCCCGAGAGTGTTGGAATTTTTCTCTCCCCGCTGAAAGGCCAGGGCGTTTTCCAGAGTGGTCTCCGCAATCGCCTCCAGAGCTTCCCGGGTAAAAAATCCCTGATGAGAGGTAATAATCACATTGGGGAAAGAGAGGAGCCTGGCCGTCACTGAGCTTTCCAGGATCTGCTCCGAGCGGTCCTCAAAAACGTTGGGCGTCTCCTCCTCATACACATCCAGTCCCGCCCCGAAAAACTTTCTGGCACGGATTCCCTCGATAAGGTCATCGGTCTTCACCAGGGCTCCCCGGGAGGTGTTCACCAGAATCGCCCCCTCCTTCATCTCCCGGATGGTATCCCGGCAGATCAGATGATAGGTATCGTCCGTGAGGGGACAGTGGAGGGAAACCAGGTCGCTTTGCCCCAGCAGCGTCTTCAGATCCACATATTCGGCCATGCCCTCCAGGGAAGGATTCGGGCAGACATCGTAGGCCAGCACCTTCATGCCGAACCCCCGGCAGATCCTCGCCATGGCAGCTCCGATCTTGCCGGTTCCCACAATACCGGCGGTCTTGCCGTGGAAATTAAAGCCCAGCAGGCCGTTCAGGGAAAAATCATTTTCCCTCACCTTCACGTAAGCCTTGTGCAGCCGGCGGTTGACCGCCAGGGCCAAGGCCATGGCGTGTTCCGCCACAGCCTCCGGAGAATAGCCCGGCACCCGCATAACCGTAATCCCGCAGGCCTTCGCGGTCTTCAGATCCACATTATTAAAACCGGCGCAGCGCATGAGAATCAGCCGCACACCGGCCTTCTGCAGGGCACGGACCGTCTCCTCTCCCACATCGGAGCTCACAAAGGCGCATACCGCCTGGTAACCGGCAGCCAGAGGCGCTGTTCTGGGGGTAAGATCCGCCTTGAGATACTCCAGCTCCACCTGCGGATACCGTTCTCTGGCCGCTTCAAAAGATTCCTTATCATAGATTTTTGTATCGTAAAATAAAATTTTCATTTCTTTTCCGTCCCTTCTGTATTCTGTTACAGTATTTCCCCTCCGGTTCTTTCTATACCGTCATCCGCCCAGGCTTTCTTTCTGTTCCGGAAAAATTTCTTTTAAAAACCGGGAGGGTGCGGCTACTTTTCCCAGCTGCTGTTTGGCATATCCCAGAAACAGTTCTTTTCTGGCGCGGGTCATGCCCACGTAGAGCATTCTCCGCTCCTCCTCCAGATCCGCCGGGAGTACTGCCTTGTGCCAGGGGATCACTCCCTCACAGATATCCAGGATATAAACCCGGTCGTACTCCATGCCTTTGGAGGAGTGAAGCGTGGAGACAGCTACCCCCCTGATGTTTTCATCGCGCCCCCGGGGACGGTTCTTCAGTTTTTCTCTGTATTCCTCCATATGATCGAACCACTGCCGGACTGTGTCAAACCCCCGGGCGCTGTCCGTGAGCTCCTCCAGGATCTGAAACAGTTCTTCCTCCGGCATGTGCCGGCTGGCGGCGCACTGTTTCAGATACTCTTCATAGCCGATGATCTTCCTGATATACTGCACCGCTCCGAAAGGCGCCATATTCCTCAGCTCCAGAAGTTCCTCCTCCAGTTTTTCGATCCGCTCTTCCATCCAGGAGCGGTCCTCATAAAACCGGTAGAGATCCTCAAAAGATACTTCCCCGCTCTGAAAGGCTTCCCGGGAGAGATACCGGTTGGGTTTGTTGGCGATGAGCAGGAAATCGCTTCTGCGCCTGCTTCCCTGGGCCAGGCGCAGATACGCCGAAATATGTCTGGCGATCCAATGGTCAAACAGACAGGGAACCAGATCCTGCATCACAAAAGGAATCTGGTACGCCAACAGCTGTTCCGCCGCGCGGCGGCATCCGGTATTGGTGCGGAACAGCACCGCCGTCTCTTCCGGCGGACAGCCCCGGTCCAGACTTCTGCGTATATCCTCCGCCACATATTTTAATTCTTCTCTGGAATCCTGAAACTTCAGCAGCCGCACCGGCGCTCCGCTTTTCTGAAAAGCCTTCAGTTCCTTGGGAAAGCGCTTCTGATTCCGGCGGATCAGGCGGCCGGCAGCTTCCAGAATTTCCGGAGTGCAGCGGTAATTGAGATTCAGCGTTACGGTCCCCGCCTGGGGATAATCCCTGGGAAAACGCAGCATGATTTCCGGGCTGGCGCCCCGGAAGCGGTAAATGGACTGGTCGTCGTCTCCCACAATAAAAAGATTGTTTTCCGGCGCGGCCAGCATCCTCACTATATCATACTGTATGGGACTGATATCCTGAAATTCATCCACCAGAATGTACTGAAAGGTTTTCTGCCAGCGGCTTAAGATCTCCGGATGCTGCCGGAACAGCCGGTAGCATTCCGCCATAATGTCGTCAAAATCCAATTTCCGGTTTTCACCCATCCACTGGCGGTAGGCTTTATACACCCTGCGGAACGCCTCCTCCGGGAGCAGAGAGGAATAATAGTTTTCCACCTGGATCCTTCCGCATTTTACAGTGCTGATCTCCCGGGCCAGACCCGAGGGCAGATCCGCCTCCCGGTCTTCCTCCGGATAAAACTGATCCAGAAGCTCCGTCAGCAGCCGGCGCTTTTCTTCCTCGCTCAATATATTATTTCCATTGATATGGTAGGTATTGCGGAGAATCCCGTAGAACACACCGTGAAAGGTGCCGAAGGTGACCTGTCCGGCAGAATTTCCTGCCGTCTCCCGGAAACGGTTTTTCATTTCCAGGGCGGCGGCTCTGGTAAACGTCACCACCAGAATCCTGCTGCCGGGGATTCCGCTCCCCACCAGCCTGGCTGTGCGTTCCGTGATGACCGCCGTTTTACCGGAACCGGGGCCCGCCAGTACCAGCATGGGCCCCTCCCGGTGGGCTGCCGCCCTTTTCTGTGATTCATTGTAATCCATCAGCTTAATTTCTCAATGGCTGCCCGGATCCTGCTGAGGGTTTCTTCCTTTCCCAGCACCTCCATGATCTGAGTGGCGCCTGCGGGTGTGGTCTGTTTACCGGAAAGGGCGGTCCGCAGGGGCCACATAACCAGACCGGTCTTGTATCCCTTCTCTGAGGCGTAGGCGGAAAGAACAGCGAACAGTCCATCGTTGCTGTAATCCTCCTGGGCCTCCAGAATGGGCAGGGTCTCCCGCAGCACCGTAAGAGAAGTTTCCAGGGTGGATTTCATTTTTTTGTGTACGTACATAGAGCTGTCATACTCCGGCACCTTTTCAAAGAAATCCAGCATTTCCGGAATATCCGGGAATACCTCGATTCTGGTGCGGACCATCTCCGCCATCTTATGAAAATCATAGTCCCTGGTCACTGCCTGTTTCATGTAGGGCAGGGCTCTCTCATAAAATTCCTCCGGATCCATGGCTTTCATGTATTCGCCGTTCATCCATTTCAGCTTGGTCATATCAAACACCGCCGGAGATTTGCTGATGCGGGTATAGTCAAAGACTTTCACCAGTTCCTCCAGGCTGTAGATCTCCCGGTCCTCCGCCGGACTCCAGCCCAGCAGGGCTACAAAATTCACCACCGCGTCTTTTAAGAATCCCTGCTCAATGAGATCCTCATAGGAAGAATGGCCGCTGCGCTTGCTCAGCTTCTGATGCTCTTCGTTGGTGATCAGCGGACAGTGAATGTATACGGGAATCTCCCAGCCGAAGGCCTGGTAGATCCTGTTATATTTCGGGGTGGAGGACAGGTACTCGTTGCCCCGCACCACATGGGTGATGCCCATGAGATGGTCGTCCACCACATTGGCAAAATTGTAGGTGGGGTATCCGTCGGATTTGATCAGGATCATATCGTCCAGCTCCCCGTTGTCCACAGTAATATTTCCGTAAATCTCATCGTGGAAGGATGTGGTTCCCTCTGTGGGCATATTCATGCGGATTACGTAAGGCTTCCCGGCTTTCAGATTGGCCTCCACCTCCTCTTTGGACAGATGCAGGCAGTGTTTGTCATACATAACGATCTCTTTGCCCGCCACGGTAGCGCGCAGAGATTCCAGGCGCTCCTTGCTGCAGAAGCAGTAATAGGCGTCTCCCTGCTCCACCAGCTGCTTCGCGTACTTCATGTAAATCCCCTGCCGGCAGCGCTGGCTCTGGATGTAGGGGCCTGCGCCTCCATCCTTATCCGGGCCTTCATCGTGCTCCAGGCCTGTCTCTTCCAGCGTGCGGTAGATAATGTCCAGGGCCTCCTCCATAAAACGTTCCTGATCCGTATCCTCAATCCGGAGGATAAACTGACCTCCCGCGTGTTTCGCGATAAGATACGCGTACAGCGCCGTCCGCAGATTTCCCACATGCATCCTGCCGGTGGGGCTGGGAGCGAATCTGGTTCTAACAGTCTTGCTCATATCTATCATCTCCTGTCCTTCTTGTTCCGTCATTTTGTCAGGCGGATATTTCACCATCCGCTCTGCTGATTCGGTTAAACGCTGCCCTCCGCGTCCAGCGGATGATTGCCCGGATATGCCTGAGCCATAATCTCCGCCGCGTTTCCCTCACAGAAACAGTCCGCTTTATAATCGGAAAGCTCCTCCCTGCTGTTGACTACCGCCAGCAGATTTCCCTGGAAATACCGCACCAGGGATCCCAGATTGGAAGTCAGCCCGGTGCCCAGCACCAGCAGCACTTTGGCCCGGGCAATGAGATCCGCCGCCCGGGTGATCTGCTGATTATCCAGCATCTCTCCCTGAAGGGCAACTCCCGGATAGATGAGAGTCCCGCAGTTTTCACAGTAGGGCAGGGGCGTATGCTCCAGAATATATTTTCCGTCATAGACCCGTCCGCAGTGAGGGCACGTATTGGCATCTATATTCCCGTACATCTGCACCACATTCCGGCAGCCTGCCATACGGGAATGATTAAAAAATCCCCTGGTGACAATTCCCAGAAGCCTGCCGTCATCCTCCATCCGTTTCAGGGCATAATTACATTCGTCCGGGCCGCCCCTTTTTTTCAGCAGTTCCTCCCGGTAGCATTCATAAAACGCCTTGGGCCTGTTTCTGAAAAAAGAGCTGGAAAAAATTTCTCCCGGAGAACGTCCGTACTTTGTCTCTATCTCATAGGCGTAATCTTCCCGGTAAAAATCGCATCCCCCGGCAATGGCCTGGGCCCTGCCCAGCAGGCAGACGATTCCGCTGTTCTCTGTCAAAATCTTCTTTAAATACTCAACACTCATCCCAGTACCTCCTTCCTGATTTTTCTGGTACCTGTGGAGCTCTGCTGCGTATTTGCCAGGAAGCCGTGTCCGGCAGCACAGACACCAATTCATTCCTGTAAGATTCAGAAAAGGTGTGGATTTATGCCTCCACACCTTTGTCCTTCAGATACTCAATTACATCGCCTACGGTTACGAGGTTTGTCAGGTCGTCCGCCGGAATCTCAATGGAATACTCCTCCTCCAGCGCCATCACCAGTTCAAACAGATCCAGGGAATCGGCACCTAAATCATCCTTAAAATTTGTCTCTTCCGTAATAGAATCTTCCTCGCAGTTAAACTGCTCGGCAAGAATCTGCCGCATTTTCTCTAACATGAATCTCTTTCCTCCAATTTGCTTCCAAAAATAATTTGACAACCAAAGTGTACTGGTAAAACCAACATTTGTCAATATGTTTTTTATAAAAGTCAGCCAAGCGGATTTCGGGAGCGTCCCGGCGCAGAGCAATCCGCTTTTATTCCAGTCGGATCTGCCGGGCCACGCTGAGCGCCACGCCGATCTCCCCCATGAGAAACAGCACCGATGTGCCCCCGTAGCTGACAAAGGGAAGGGTCACGCCTGTGGTGGGAATCACATTCAGCACCACGCAGACATTGAGAATGACCTGCAGGGCAATGTGGGCGAAGATTCCGCTGACGATCAGGGTCCCGTACAGATCCGGCGCATTCTGGGCGATGAAAAAAAGCCGGTACAGGAGATATCCGAAAAGAAGAAGCAGCAGTATGGCTCCGAACAGTCCTGTTTCCTCACAGATAATGGAAAAAATCATATCGTTCTGGGCCTCCGGGATATTGGTAAGCTTCTGCACGCTGTTTCCCAGACCCTTGCCGAAAAATCCTCCGGAGCCTATGGCGTACAGCCCCTGGAGCACCTGCCAGCCTCCGGTTTCCGGATGATCCTCCGGATGGAACCAGGTCAGGATCCGGCTCAGGCGAAAATCCTCTGTGCTTTCCACATTCAGATATAAAAAGGCCAGTATTCCCCCCACCACAGCCGTGATAATCACCAGAGCCAAAAGGAACGGCCTGGTCTTCGGATGGGACAGAAATATAATCACCACGCTGATAGCCATAATAATTACAGCGGTGCTGAGATTATCCGTCAGTTCATAGGCTCCCACCGCCTGCACGAGACCCAGAAACAGCAGAACGAGGACAGCCTTGCGGCGGCTTGCCTGCCTGCCCATTTTCAGAATCACCGCCGGCAGGAACAGGATCACCGCAATCTTGGCGATCTCGGAGGGCTGGAACTGGATGCCCAGATTCAGCCACCGTCTGGCGCCTCCGGCGGTTACCCCCAGAGGTGAAAAGCGCACCATGGCCATGAGGATCAGGGCCAGCACATACAGATGCAGCGCCCACTTACTTAATATATGGTAATCGATTTTTGAAATCGCCAGGGCCGCCCCCACAGAAGCCAGACTGATCACGGCCTGACGCCCGAAATAATACATATCATTTCCAAATTTATTGGATGCCTCGTAGGCACTGGCGCTGTAGAGCATAACCAGACCGAAGCAGATGAGAATAATCACCGCCGCCAGCAGATTGTAATCGTAGTATCCCGTCCGCCGCCGGCGCTTTACTTCCCCTTTCGCAGCTCCTTGCTTCATTTCATCACTCCCCGTTTTTACTGATGGCAAGGACAGAAATCCCCTTTGTGTTCCGGATCTTTTCTGAATTATAGCACAGGCGTCCGGCACCGGCAACCCTTTAGCGCAGGGCGTACTTCAGAAGATCCAGCCAGGACGGATCCTGCTGTGTCTCTCCCAGAACTACTTTCCTCACCAGCTCCGGGTCATCGGTAATCAGATTGTCCACGCCGCAGTCAATCATCCGCCTCATATCCCCCTGGTAGTTCAGCGTCCAGGCACAGACCTTTTTCCCCTGGAGATGGGCCCGGGCTACGAATCTGCGGTTCAGATATGTGTGCTTTACGCTGAAGAAATCCGCCGCCGGAAGATCCGCGGGATTGCCGTAGATCATAGCCAGCGTATATCCTGTGGTAATCTCCGGATTCAGTTCCTTGACCTGCTCCAGAAAGCTGTAATTCATAGAAGTGATCACGCAGGAATCCACAAAATCATGTTCCTCAATGAGGCGGACGACCTTTGGCACAATATCCGGGTTATGCCCGTTATATTTCAGCTCAATATTCAGCCGTATCTTTCCCCGGCAGTAATCCAGGACTTCCCCCAGAGACGGAATCTTCTCCCCCCTGAACTTTTTGTGGAATTTGATGCCGGCGTCCAGCTGGCTGACCTCCGCGTAGGTCAGATCCCAGATCTTCGCGTCTACCCCAGTTACCCGGGAAAGATTGGTGTCGTGTAGGAGCACGATCTCCCCGTCTCTGGTCTCCTGCACGTCAATCTCCGCGTAGTCCGCCAGGGCGTTTACCGCGGCCTCCATAGCGCTTATGGTGTTTTCCGGAGCGATCCGGGCGCCGCCCCGATGGGCGGTCACCTCCACAGTGCTGTCCGGAATCGCTTTGTCCGGAATCGTCCCCCTCATCATCAGAAGAACAAACAGTCCCTCCCCGGCCAGGATCAGGGCCGTTCCGGCGATTTTCATCCGCTTTCCTGACAGGAAAGTCAAAAATTTTCCTCTTTCAGGAGAAGCCGGCCTGGAAACCGGTGTCTTCTCTTCCCTGGCGAAAAACGTATACAGAAACAGCAGGACGGCTGCGGTACCCAGGGAACCTGCAGCAGCTGCGGCAGCCTGCCGGATCCAGCCCCCGTAGATCAGAACCGCGCTGACCTCGCTGCCCGGACTTCGGCCGAACTTTACCGCCGTAACCATCACCGCCGCCGCGGCCGCATACACTGCCGCCATAAATCCCAGTACCAGCGCCTGGGACAGAAATGCTCCGGCCACCTTTGCCGGCCCTTTGTTTTTCAGCCTGCGCCCTGCCACTTTCCATAGTTTAAAAGGAGAATCCGGCCGCAGAAGCAGCTCGGGAAGAGCAAAGGCTCCTGCCGCGGAAAACAGCAGAAGTCCGGCGGGAACCAGAATCATCAGGGCTCTGGGCAGGCTGGCGCAGAATCTCTGAAGGATTACCATTCCAAATCCCGCCCCGGAAATTTCCCACAGAATCAGATTCAGAGACAGGATAGGGGCTCCAAGGGCCATGCAGGGAATCCATTTCAGGGGATGCCGGCGGATCACCCTCAGCGCTCCTGCCGCCCCTGCCCGCAGTATTCCCGGCATGGTGATCTTTTCTTTCCGCCAGCTGCGCTCAAAGCAGGCCAGGAGCCCGCAGCACTCAAACAGCAGAAGCAGCAGAAACAGCAGCAGCGCCAGAACTGCCGTCAGAACTGTCAGCGGATGGGACAGAACTCTGCCGTAATTATCCTCTGTCATATAACTGTATCCCTGCATTTTCAAGATCCGGTCCAGAACCCGCTCCTGTGTCTCCCCGGACAGAATTTTCAGCAGGACCCGGAAGGATAATTCAAACAGCAGCAGAGCTGCCATGTTCCCCGTTAAAATCTTTTTTGCCGTACAGATGGTGTCTTTCATATTCTCCTTATGCCGGACATATCCGGCTGTTCATATTTTGTCAATAAAGTCTTTACAAAACCTTCAAAGCCAACTCATATTTTTCTCATACTTCTTCTGTATGATAAAGTCAAACAAAAGCCTACTGACTTTTTCATATATAATTTTCTTTTTCATATGCCAGTGCTCCTTACAGGGGTGCTGGCCCTCCTTTTTTTCGGGAATTTTCCCTTTCTCCCTGTTTTTCACAAAATCCTACTCTATTTTGCCCCAATAATTTTACATTTATTTTTGTTTTTCTTTTCCTATTCTTAACATTCCATGTTATAATAGGTTTTGCGGCATAATCAAAAACATATAGGGAGAATCAACATGGACACATCTTTTATTGCTTTCTGGGAGCAGGTTACGACAAATCCCATGCTCATGGTTTCTGTCATACTAACTCTTGCCGGCATCTTTGTCAACGGCTGGACCGACGCGCCCAACGCCATCGCCACCTGTGTCACCACCCGCTGCATGGAGGCGAAGCCCGCAATCCTCATGGCAGCCGCCTTTAACTTCATAGGCGTTCTGGTGATGACGCTGATCAACTCATCGGTGGCCATGACCATCAAAGACATGGTTAATTTCAACGGCAACAATCAAAGCGCTCTCGTTGCTCTATGCGCGGCCCTGGTAGCCATTGTAGTCTGGGCGGTGGCCGCCTGGTACTTCGGAATACCCACCAGCGAGAGCCACGCCCTCATCGCGGGACTCTCCGGAGCAGCCATCGCTCTTCAGGGCGGCTTGTCCGGAATCAACGGCGGCGAATGGATCAAAGTCATTTACGGACTGATTCTTTCCGCGGCCCTGGGATTTGCCCTGGGCTACGCGGTCTGCAAAGCAGTCACTTTCATCTGCCGCGGGTTTGACCGCCGGAAAACCAACTGTTTTTTCAAGTACGGCCAGATCGCCGGAGCCGCCATGACAGCGTTCATGCACGGCGCTCAGGACGGACAGAAATTCATGGGAGTGCTTCTTCTGGGCGTTTTTCTCATGAACGGCCAGGATACCACGGAAGGAGCCATCCTTCCTGTGTGGATGATGATCCTCTGCTCCGTGGTCATGGGACTGGGAACCAGCGTGGGCGGCAAAAAAATCATCAAATCCGTAGGCATGGACATGGTGAAGCTGGAAAAGTATCAGGGATTCGCGGCGGATATCGCAGCTTCCCTCTGTCTTCTGGTTTCTTCCCTGTTCGGTATTCCCGTCAGCACCACCCACACAAAGACCACCGCGATTATGGGTGTCGGGGCTGTAAAACGGCTCTCTTCCATTAATCTGAAGGTCGTTAAGGAAATGGTTATGACCTGGGTGCTTACCTTCCCCGGCTGCGGTATCATCGGATTTCTGATGGCCAGGCTGTTCATGTTTCTGTTTATTTAATACACAAAGAAGAGGTATCGAAAATGTCTAAAAAAGGTGATATGGTTTATTTCGACAACTTTGTACAGTGCGCCGACTGTGCCGTCCGGGCCGCGAAAATTCTGGAAAAAATCCTGGAAAATTTTGATCCGGATCATCTCAGCGAAAGCATTGACGAGATCCACGAGGTAGAGCACGAGGCGGATGTCAAAAAGCACGACCTGATGGAAGAACTCATGCGCGCTTTCATTACCCCCATTGAGCGGGAAGATATTATGGCCATCAGCCAGTACCTGGATGATATTACAGACAAAATCGAGGACGTCGTCTTACGGCTTTACATGTGCAATGTGAGATCCATCCGTCAGGAATCCGTCCGTTTTTCAAAGCTGGTGATCCGATGCTGCGAAATGGTAAAGCTTTCCATGGAAGAATTTTACAACTTCAAGAAATCCAAAGAGCTGCGCCAGAGCCTCATCGAGATCAATCGCCTGGAGGAGGAGGGGGACCGCATGTATCTGGACTCCATGCGCACCCTTCACGCCACTACCACCGATCCGGTGGAGATTATCGTTTGGAGAGACATCTACAAATATCTGGAAGACTGCGTGGACGCCTGTGAACATACCTCCGATATTGTAGAAACTGTCGTCCTGAAAAACACCTGATCCACTCCCTTATAAGCTGAAGTTCTGTCCCGGGGATTCCGCCGCGAAATCCCCGGGATTGTCATTTTCCGGCAGTCTTCATAAACTAATAGAGAAAGAATCATCAGAAAGGATCTCTTAAAATATGGATAACTGCCGTATGAACAGAAATTTCTGCCGTCCCGCTTCCCCGGGCGGCCTGTCCAATACCCGCTGCCAGACCTGCCGTCCCGGTCCAGGCTCCCGGGGCAGCGACGCTTTTGCCTGTCTGGATGAACACTTTCCCACAGCCATGGGATACGTGCCCTTCCAGAAATGGTCGGAAACCTTTGACCTCTGCAAAGGGCTGCAGATGGGAACCATCTTCCCGGAACTGTGCAAACCCTTCTGCGGGAAAGGAGGCGCCCCATGCCGGTAGCATCCAGGCAGATGACCCGGGAACAGCTTCTGAACCGGATCAATCAGGTCAGCTTTGCCGTCAATGAAATGACCCTCTTTCTGGACAGTCACCCCGACAACGAGGAGGCTCTGGCCTATATGGAAGAAAAATCCGCCCTGCGCCGGGAAGCCCTGGAAGAGTATGCCCGGCGTTTCGGCCCCCTGACCATCGATACAGCCAACGACACCTGTTCCCGCTCCTTTGAATGGGTCTCACAGCCCTGGCCCTGGGAACCCATGCGGAAAGGAGGTTCCCGCTGAATGTGGAATTATGAAAAAAGGCTCCAGTATCCTGTAAATATTACTCGGCCCAATCCCAAACTGGCGCAGATCATCATCAGCCAATACGGCGGCCCCGACGGGGAAATGGGGGCTTCCATGCGGTACCTCTCCCAGCGGTTCTCGGCCCCCAACCGGGTCACCATGGGCATCCTCAACGATGTGGGTACGGAAGAACTGGCTCACTTGGAAATGGTGGCCACCATAGTGCATCAGCTCACCTGCGGCCTGTCCATGGAGGAAATCGAAAAATCCGGCTTTGCCAGCTACTATGTGGACCACACCGCCGGCATCTGGCCCCAGGCCGCCGGAGGCATCCCCTTCAACGCCTGCGAGTTTCAGTCCAAGGGCGATCCTCTGACAGACCTCTTTGAGGACCTGGCGGCGGAGCAGAAAGCCCGCAGCACCTACGACAACATTCTCCGGCTGGTAAAAGATCCGGAAGTGGCGGATCCCATCCGCTTCCTCCGGGCCAGAGAAATCGTCCACTTCCAGCGGTTCGGGGAAGCCATCCGCAGCGTGCAGGATCAGCTGGACTCCAAAAACTTCTACGCCTTCAATCCATCCTTCGATGTTCCGGCTTCCTGCCCCTCCTGCGGCAGCTGATGATCCTTCTGCCCTCTTCTCCCGGACTGACCCTTTGGGGTCAGCCCGGGAGTTTTATATTCAGGCCTGTAACTCCAAAGCGGGCGGAGAGCTCCTCCACGCCCTGATAGATCTCCTCCCGGGAATAGTCGTGCTCGTCCAGAAAATCATCGGAAAACTCATTGATGTGGACATAAAACCCCAGAGCCGCCCGCAGTTCCTCACGGCTGCCGGTTCCCTCCTCCAGAAAATCTGACAGTTCATTTTCCGCCTCATTAATCTGTCCCTCATCCGCCATTCTCTCCCATTTCCGGTAAAGGCTGTCCAGGGAAGAGTACTCCTCTTCCTCTTCCGGCAGCACATATTCCGGCGTTTTCCTTCCCAGAAGCATCTTGGCGATCATTCTGGCCATATCTTTTACCAATCTCATAATATAATCCTGTTCATAGTCCATACACGTTTCTCCTTTGCTGAAACTCCTCTTAAGGGCGAAAGGTTCCGGTCAGCCCAACGCCACATCCAGTATCATCATAATCACAAAACCCGCGGCAAAACCCGCTGTTCCCAGATTGGAATGTTTCCCGGCGGAGCTTTCCGGAATCAGCTCTTCCACTACCACAAAAAGCATGGCTCCCGCGGCAAAGGCCAGCAGATAGGGAAGCACCGGAGTAATCACTTCCGTCAGCAGGATCGTCACCGCCGCCGCGGCCGGCTCTACCACCCCGGACAAAAAACCGTACCGGAACGCTCTGCCCCTGGACATCCCGGCATTTTTCAGCGGCAGGGAAATAATGGCCCCTTCCGGGAAATTCTGGATGGCGATACCCAGCGCCAGCACAAAAGCCGCTGCCAGGGTCATATCGCTGCCTCCCGCGGCAGCGCCGGCGAACACCACGCCCACTGCCATACCCTCGGGAATATTATGCAGAATCACTGCCGTAACCATCATCATCGTCCTGCTGAGTCTGCTCTTTGGTCCCTCCGGCTGCTCCGCGTTGAGATGCAGATGAGGTACAGCTTTATCCATGACCGTCAAAAAAACGACGCCCAGAAGCAGCCCCGCCGCTGCCGGAATCCAGGCAAAGCGGCCCCTGGCTGCCGCCATATCCATGGAAGGAATTAAAAGGGACCAGACCGAGGCAGCCACCATCACTCCGGAAGCAAACCCCAGAAGGATTTTTTCCATCTTTCCGCTGAGACTGTCCTTCATCAGAAACACACAGGCGGCTCCTGCCGCGGTTCCCGCCAGGGGGATCAGAATCCCCAGAAAAATATCCAAGCTCATATTCTGCAACCTCCTTATCCCTCAGTATATGCAAAAAAATCCGATTTGTCAGTCCCTATTTTCGCAGGGCAAAAGAAAAAGCCTTTAAACACTGAATCTCCAGTACTTAAAGGCTTTCTGTTCATTTATCTTTGCATAGATCAGTCCTGTACGTAGGGCATGATCGCCAGATGTCTCGCGCGCTTTACAGCCGCGGTAATGGCTCTCTGATGCTTCGCGCAGTTTCCGGTGACTCTTCTGGGAAGAATCTTTCCTCTCTCGGAAACGTATCTTTTCAGTTTGTTTACATCCTTGTAGTCAATGACGTTGTCCTTGCCGCAGAACACACATACTTTTCTTCTTCTGCGGGGAGTTCTTTTTCTTACCGGAGCTTCTTCTCTCTCATTATTATTCTCGAATGCCATTTCTTTGTCCTCCTTCTACAAATTTCTTATTCAATCTCAGGTTTACTCTGCATCCTTGCGGACGATCAGGTATCTCAGCACATTGTCCATGATGCGGACATGTCTCTCCAGTTCCGCCGGACAGGATGCGTCTGCCTCAAACTGAATAAAGTAGTAGAAGCCTTCCTTCTGATGCTGGATCTCGTAGGCCAGTCTCTTCTTGCCCCACTCTTCTACCTCAGAGATTACGCCGTTGTAACGGGTCACATAGCCTTTGGCCTTCTCCACTACAGCCGCTCTCTCCTCGTCTTCCAGTTTGGCACTCACAACTAATGCTAACTCATACTTGTTCATGCTGTTTTCCTCCTTCTGGTCTTTTGGCTTCCCGCTTCTTCCCGGGAAACAAGGATTGTAGTTTATCCCACAGGGAGACAGTTTAACACAGTCTGCCGGAAAAGTAAAGAAGAATCTTTTACAGATTCTGCATATTGCGCATATCCAGAGGCGTTTCCGGATCCTGCCGTCCCTTCATGGTCTCTTTATACTCCGGATACAGTTTTTTCAGTTCCCGTTTCCGCTTCAGCAGCTTGCTGACAGCTCCCAGCTTGTTGTAGAGGAAAAAGCCGTCGATGCGCACCGCGTTCCATTTTCCCAGCTTATCCCGGATGGTATTATCGTAAAAACTGCCGCCGCAGTGAATCTCCGGCTTTGTTTTTACAAACTCAATCAGGTCATTTTCATTCTTAATCGTATCCGGAAGATCCGCCCAGCCTCTGCCGATGCATTCCAGCTTGTGGGCATCGCTGCCCCCGAATCCGGGGCGCCCGTACTTGCGGGCCAGCTTGGCCGCCCGGATATTTACCTCGTCCCTCTCGCAGGCGTTGTAGATCTCAATAAAATCAAACTGCTCGATCAGCTTTTTGTTTCCCTGTCTGGAATATTTCCGCTTGCGCTCTCTGGTAGTAACTACGCTGAGATATTTCTCCCCGTAGGGGTGGGCCGGCCCGATGATTCCCCCGTACCGGTGGACGATCTTTACCAGCAGCGCGATGGGCAGCCCCCGCATCTCCAGGATCCGCAGCTTCACCCCCACCGGCATCACCACCAGCATATGACCGCAGTCCAGGGTATCGTACTCAATGCCCTTCAGCACCACGAAATCTGTGTACTCCTTCCCCTTCAGGGAATTTTTCCACTCCCGGTAGCCGTCATAGGAATTATGGTCTGTTACCATCATTCCCCCGAATCCCATGCTGCGCAGCCTCTGTATATACTCCTCAATCACTACTCTTCCATCCGTGGACCCTTCCTTGGTATGACAATGCATATCAAATTTCATACGATTTCGCTCCCTTCATCAAAAACCGTCTCTCCGGCTCCAGCTTCATTATAGCACAGGGTTTCCGCGAACGACAGGCTTACCGGGATTCTTCATACTTTTTTAACAGTCAGCGGGCCGGTTGTCTGGTATAATAATGCCAGGCGCTTTCACAGTGCTTTTACGGAAACTTTACAGGGAGGAAATCAGTTTTGAAGCCAAACGATATCACAAGAGCAATCATCGACGCCACCGTGGACAGGGGCCTGCGTGAAATCGAGGAAGATCCCAAGCGCAGCATCCGGAAGCTGGCGGATATGGGAAAACAGTTTTCAAAAGGCCGTTTTGTCCAGGATCTCTATACACTGTTCCAGGAACTTCTCCGAAATGACGACAGCCCCTACTACACCGCCATTGAACACCTTCTGCGGAACACGGAGCGCAAGGGTCTGAAGGATTTCGGGATCAACATCGGGTACGGCAGTCTCACCTACGGGGCGCGGCAGATCCGCAGCAACGAAAAAACCAGGGATTACCAGATTCCCTGGCTGCCGATCCTGCGCCTGAATCCGGCGTCCCCTCCCAGCATGGAGGCGGAAACTCTGGAACGCATTGTCCGTCAGGGCACTTCTCTTGGAATTTACTCCTACGCCATCCGCAGCGAGAATGATTTCCCGGATCTGCAGGCTCTCACAGGTATCTTCCGAAAATATTCCAAATGCGGCTTCATCCTCTTTCTGCCGGACCGCCGGCTTTCTTTGGAGCACCTTGCCCGGCTGAAACCCTGTACAAATATCATGACCCTTTTCCCTGCCGGAGGATCCAGCACAGATCAGAATATCCGGGGGATGCAGCGGCACAAAGCCCTGTACGGCATTTACGCCTATTACGAGGATTCGGACGGGGACAGCTGGACCAGCCAGAACCGCTTCCAGGAGTTTTCTTCCTATGAGTCTTCCTTTGTGCTGATGATCCCCAGGGACAACTGCAGCAAATCCTACCAGGACCGGATTGACGCTTATATCCGCTCTGCCCGGATCCAGCAGCTGCATCCCTTTATCCTGCTGAACATATACTCTGACGCTTACCAGATCGACCGAAGCATCTCTTCTGAGCCCTGCTTTTTTGAGTTGATGGAGGATGGTTCCATCCACACCCAGGAAGGGGTGCTGAAAGGTTCCTACCGTTCCCAGCCCCTGGAGCGCATGTTTGCGGCCGCTCTTCCCAAAAAAGAGTTTTAAAAAGCCGGTTTCCTGCCGCCGGAATCTCCATCCGGCAGCCGGAAACCGGCTTTCTTCCCTTATAGTTCTTCTTCCTGGATCTGTCTCGCCATACCCAGAATCATCTTTTTCAATCCGCCGATAAACTCTTCCGGAGAGATCCGGCAGCCGTCTTCCAGCCATCGGACCACCGCGGACAGATAGGCGTCACAGAAAAAGGTAATAAAGATTTCCTGCTCTTCGTCCGCCTCACACACATCCCTCAGAAAAAAAGAGACAATGGGCGCCATAGATTCATGAAAATATTCCTGAAAGGAATTCTGCCCTTCTATCTTCAGAGCCGCCCGGTAAAACTCCTGATCCCGGTAGAAGAGATCCCCCACAGAAACCAGAAGATCCCAGCCGCTGCGGTACTCTCTGGTATTCACCAAACCGATAAAATCTATATAAAAGATCCAATTTACCAGGTCATATTTATCTTTGAAATGATAATAAAAACTTTTCCGGTTCATGCCGCAGCCGTCACAGATATCAATGACGCTGATCTTGGAAAAGGGCTTTTCTTTCATCAGCCTTTTCATGGAAGAGGCCAAGGCAGTCTTCGTTATATTCGCATCCGGCATAGGATCACTTCCATCTTCTTTGTAACACACAGGCAGAACCTGCATATCCGCAGATAATCATAGCATATTTCACGGATTTTGTGAAGAGACTTTCCCTCAGCGGCTCTCCAGAGTAAAAGAAAAGGCGACCCCGTTCTCATAATTTTTCGCCCAGCATTTCTGCTGGTGGCTGTCCATAATAGCCTTTACAATAGACAGACCGATGCCGCTTCCCCCGTACTCCCTGGTTCTGGCCTTGTCCACTTTATAGAACTTCTCCCAGATCTTGTCCAGATCTTCCGCCGGAATGGGCTGTCCGGTGTTGAACACCGTGGTGGTGACCGTGCCGTTCCATTCCTGGCAGGTAATCTCAATCACCTTTTCTCCTTCCAGATGATTCAGGGCGTTGGTCAGATAATTGGTCACTACCTCCTCGATCTTAAACTCATCGCCCCAGACGGGAACCGGATCCTTCTGTTGAAAAAGGATCTTCGCCTCTTTCTGTTCGATCAGAATATGGGAGGACTGCAGGACTCCCCGGATCAGCTCCGCCAGATCAAAGCGCTCCATGGAAAGTCTGTCGTTTCCGAATTCCAGCTGATTCAGGGTCAGCAGCTGCCGGACCATACGGTTCATTTTCGCGGATTCATCTATAATCACATCGCAGTAAAACTCCCGGCTCTCCGGGTCGTCGCTGATATTGTCTTTTAACCCTTCCGCGTAGCCCTGGATCAGGGCGATGGGAGTTTTCAGCTCATGGGAGACATTGGAAAGAAATTCCGTCCGCATTTCATCGATCTGCACTCTCTTTTCAATGTCTTTCTGCAGTTTCAGATTGGCGCTTTTCAGTTCCGACACCGCTTTTTCCAGCCGGTCGGACATGCGGTTGAAATTCCGTCCCAGCTCTCCGATCTCATCCTCGCCTCCGCTGGTATACTGGGCGTTAAAATCCAGATCTGCCATCCTCTCTGACAAAGCGGTAAGCTCCTGCAGAGGCTTTACCATTTTCCGGGTAATCAGCCAGATCAGCACAGCGCTCACCAGCACCACCGCCAGTCCGATATAAATATAAAACTGGTTGGAAATAGCCGCGGAGTCCGCGATGCTCTCCAGGGGGCAGCGCACAATGTAAAAATCTCCATTGTCCAGCCTCCCCCAGAGTTCCAGGAAATCCTTTCCCTGGAACCGGTCATGGCTCTGGGAAATCAGATAAGCTCCGTCCTTGCCTTTTCTCAGCACTTCGGTATTTTCCGTCTCCTGACCCATAATATTTCCAATAAGGCGGCTGGCCAGGGACTCATCCAGAGAATTGGTGTTCAGCAGATAGGGGGAAGAACTGAGATTTACTACCGCGTACGTAAGATTATTGGAGTCGCAGAACTGATGAAACTCCTGTCCCACTTCCTGAATGGGATCTCTCAGGGAATTCACGCTGTCCCAGCTGTCTGTCAGCACATCCATCTTTTTGGACAGGTAGAATTTTTCCATAAATGCCCAGTGAAACACGCCGATGACCACCAGGGTCAGGGCCATAACTCCGATGAAGGTGCCGGCGACTCTTTTCTTAATGGAACGCTTCATGCCCCGTCCACCTCAAATTTGTAGCCCATGCCCCAGATGGTCTTGATATATCTGCCCTTTTCCCCCATTTTGCTCCGCAGTTTTTTCACATGGGTGTCAATGGTTCTGGCGTCCCCGAAATAGTCATAGTTCCACACATTGTTCAGGATCTTTTCCCGGGACAGGGCGATTCCCTGATTCTCCAGAAAATAGGTCAGCAGCTCAAACTCCTTATAACTCAGTTCCAGAGGATTTCCGTCCACGGAAGCCATATGGGCCGCTTTGTTAATCTCAATGCCTCCGGCGGAAAGCGTCTCTCCGGACTGGATCTGGCTGGTCCGGCGCAGGATGGCCTCCACCCGGGCCACCAGGATCTTGGGGCTGAAGGGCTTGGAAATATACTCGTCCACTCCCAGTTCAAACCCCAGCAGTTCGTCCCGCTCTTCTCCTTTGGCCGTCAGCATAATAATAGGGACTTTAGAATGCTGGCGGATCTCCCTGCAGACCGCCCAGCCGTCCATCTTGGGCATCATCACATCCAGGATAATCAGGGCAATCTCCTTGTCCTCATAAAACAGATCCAGGGCCGCTTCCCCGTCCCCGGCCTCCAGCACCTCAAACCCGCTCTTTACCAGGAAATCCCGCACCAGCTTCCGCATGCGGCTCTCATCGTCCACCACCAGTATCTTTACTTTATCCATAAAAGCACCTCCTTGCGCTCCTGTATCGGCAGCCTGCTTTTTTCCTTATCATAGCAGGGGATTATGTCGTCTCTGTGAAATCCCGAAAAATAACAGATTCTTCTATACATAGTACCGTCAACCGAAGCGGATTGCAAGGCGGAAGATGTATCTCATGATTCCCTTTTTAAGGCCAGGGTAGTAAAATAATATAAAACACCTGTTTTCCTGGTTTTTAGTTTAAACCACACCTGCCTATGTCTATTCCAGATTTTCTTTTATATAGACATATGCGTCCCTAATTCCCGTATACCCATGTTCAGACGCCTCCTCCACACTGACCCATCCGGAAAAGCTTCTGTCTTTAAGAAATTGAAGAACTTCGGCAACCGGAGCCTTCCCCCGCCCGATTGCCGTTGGACAAAAGCTTCCGTATTCTTTCATATCTGAAATATGAACCGTTTCTACCTGACCGTATATCCTCCGCAGGATTTCAAGAGGGTCTGTGCCGAAGGCGGTGAGATTTCCCACATCAAAGTTGACGCCGATGTCTATCTTCCGGAGCCGTCCGCAGATTTCCAAAAAAAGTTCCGGATCATAGGTAAAATCAAAATATTCCCACGCGGAGGGCTTTGCGTGGTTTTCATAAACAAGCCGTACCTGGCTCTGTTCCGCTGCCTCCCTCATTTTTTTTAAAATTTCCATCACCTGTTCCATGGTTTTACCGATATTTGTATCCGGATAGAACTGTCCGGCCGTAATACGCAGATACCGGCATCCAAGCTGGGAGGCGGCGGCCAGATCCGCCAGAAAATATGCCTCCTCTCTTTCTCTCTGAACGCAATCCGGAACTGTAAAATCGGGGTAGGCAGTCATCATAACTAAGGGAAGCGGCTGCCGCGCAAGCTCCTTTTTTAATTGATTTAGATAAACCGGCGTGTGATTTTTGATAAACATAGAGCTGATATCGAACCCGTCAAATCCGATTCTCCCCGCCAGTTCTGCCCATTGCGGGATTGTCATGGCGCCGCCGGTCATCTCTTTGAAAAGGCTGACAGGAAGGCACGACAATTTCATCGGCTTTCTCCTATAGGGTAGGTTCCGCACTGTTTTGCGGTGTCCACCATCAGCATAAAACGTTCCGCTGTAATATCACCGGAAATAGAATTGCAGGAGGTCAGGCAGAAGCCGCCGCCCGGCGCTCCCTCCCCAATACACCGGATCACCGCGTCCCGAATCTCCTGTTCTGTCCCGTACGGAAGGATCCGTCCGCAGTCCACGTTTCCCATCAGCAGAATTTTATCCCCGTAGTTTTCCTTCATAACCTTCATGCTCATCCCGGCATTGGGTTCAATACTTTGATATCCGTCAAATCCCATATGCAGGCAGAAATCATCCGCAATTCCCATGATATTTCCATCTGTGTGTTTGACAAAATACAGTCCTCGTTCATGGGCTCTGGCTGTCATCCGCAGCATCTGAGGTTTAAAATATTCCCGGATTTGCCCCGGGGAAAAGATTGTGCCATTGTTGGCCGCCCAGTCTCCGTGTACAAATAAGCCGTGGGCGCCGGCATCGGCAATGGCATCAATATACTTTAAAGTTCTCTCCAGCATGGCGTCGCAGATCCAATGCGCGGTTTCCGGTTCTGTAATCATCAGTTCCAGAAACAGGGTAAACCAGCTGGTTCCTGCCGGATATACGTAGGGAGGACGGGCAAACATAAAGATCCTGTCCCCGGCCTGCTGACAGCAGTATCTGATGTTCTCAAGTTCCGACAAATCTATGTTTTCGCCGGCCCGGCGTACAGATTCCACAAATACCGGAATCGCCTCTTCTCCCTCCCGTTTAATCAGAGAATCAATCTCGCAGGTATCGTCACAGGCTTCGTTATATGCGTATTTCCACCACATCCCCGTTTTTTTGTCCGTCACTGTCCAGGTATTTTCATTCTCAAAACAGACTTCGGTTCTGTCCTGTTTTCCCGGAACCAGTTCACAGCATATAAAATCCAGCCCGCACTTTTCGTGCAGCTCCAGCGTATCCTCTGAAAAACGCCGGGCAAACTCATCTCTTTTCCCTATGCTCCGCATCCTTGCGGCTTCTTTCAGCACCCATCCTCCCATTCCTGTGTAAGCCGGCCGGCCCAGGATCTGGGACGCCGCCCTGGAGTTGATGCAGGGATCCCCTACCGGAACCCGGTCTGTCTCTTTATGCTGAAACTGAAGAATCATTCTTTCTTTGGAAGTCATGCTGTCTCTCCTTTTCTTTTAGTTCGCTCTGTATGCGTACGGATCTGGCTTTGAACCACTACTACGGCCAGAAGAATTGCTCCGGTAATGATATTCTGCCACCAGGAGCTCAATGTCCCCTGCAGATTTATAATATTGGATACCAGCCCCACAATCATAACGCCGGCAAATGTGCCGCTGAATTTGCCCACGCCGCCTGCCAGACTGGTTCCTCCGATGGCCACAGCGGCGATGGCGTCCATTTCCCAGGCGTTCGCCACATAAGGCTGTCCTGATCCCAGCCGCGCGGACAAAAGCAATCCGCCCAAAGCAGAACAAAAGCCGCAGATCACATATGCCAGGATTTTCACCCGGTCTACCGGGATCCCCATAAGATTGGCCGCGTCTTCATTGCCACCCACCGCGTAAATATTCCGTCCGAATCTGGTTCTGGATGCTGCTGCCATGGCCACGAACAGGCAGACCAGGAAAAAAATTGTCAAAACAGGAATTCCCAGAAAATCAGCATTCACAAACTTCGACAATCCATCCCCGGCTTCACCGTAAGGCATTGTATGTTCATCCGAAACAATATATACAACTCCTCTCGCAGCCATCATCAGCGACAACGTTACGATAAAAGGGGCGATTTTAAGTTTCGCGATACAAAATCCATTGATCAGCCCGATGAGTATCCCGGTCAGCAGGGGCACAGCAATCATCAGAACCGGATGTCCATCGCTGAACATCGCGGCCAGTATTCCGCTCAACGCCACGGAAGACCCAACGGACAGATCAATTCCCCGGGTTAAAATTACAAAGGTCATTCCTACAGCGACAATCCCTTTAGCGCTGACCTGACGAAAGACATTGCTTATATTGGTATAGGTCATAAAATCAGAATAAATAAAAGACGCTGCCACGATAATCAGAAGCAATGCCGCAAAGGCGCCATGGGCATTCAGAAGATTTTTGATTCCGCTTATTTTTCCCTTTTTCATCTGTCTCCTCCCTTCAGCGATTTTTTTTGTCTCTCTGGAGATAAACCGCGGCTATGATAACCGCCGCCTTTACAACCAGGGAATACGCGTGCTCTATATTGTTCATATTAATGGTCACAGTAATGAGCTGCATCAGCACCGCTCCCAGCACAGCCCCAATCATATAGATCTTTCCGCCGTTAAGGCTGGTTCCCCCGATAGCCACCGCCGCAATGGCATCGATTTCAATAGAGTCACCCAGGGAATTTGGATCCGCGCTTCCGATCCGCGAAGAGTCTACGATTGCTCCAAGGCAGCACAGAAGCGCCATAATCACATAGGCCGCTATGGTTATCTTCTGGGTATGAATCCCACTGAGTCTTGCTGTGCGCACGTTATCTCCGGCTGCCTGTATCTGAAATCCAAAACTGGTCTTATGAGTGATAAAAAGAAATAAAACCGCGGCAGCTAAAGCGATATAAACCTGTATGGGTATATCGGCAATTCGAAATAACCCCAGATCTGTAAATCCATTATCATAGAAAGAAATCGTCTGCCCGTTGTTGAGTACCTGAGCAATTCCTCTGCCGGCTATGTAAAAGATCAGAGTCACAATTATGGGTTGAATTTTGAATTTTGTAATCAGAAAGCCATTAAATAAACCAATTACTGCCGCAGTCATAAAGGCCGCTGCTACTGCCAGACCAATACTGTTTCCCCTGTCAATCAGCAGACAGCATACCACTGCTGTAACCGCCATGGTGGATCCCGCGGAAATATCAATCCCTCCCACTCCAATCACCAGAGCCATGCCGATACTGACCAGGATTACGGAAAAAGACTGAGTTCCCAGATTAATAAACGTGCTTGCCTTCAAAAAATTAGGTGTCACTGCAATATTTATCAGTAAAAGCATTGCCAGAACACATAAGGCTCCGTATTTCTTCATAAAATCCCGCTTTGAGATATTCACGCTCACTTTTGATTTCATTCTGTTCTCCTTCTCCAACTCTTAGTTCTGCTCTCCGTTTCCGCGGGCAATCAGTCTCAGAATGCGTTCCTCCGTACACTCTTCACTGTTTGATAATTCCCCCATTTTCTGCCCATCCCGGATTACTATGATCCTGTCGCAGTTTCGGATCAATTCGTCAAGTTCTGAAGATATGAATAAAATCGCAATTCCTTCTTCTGCTAATTTCTGAATGATCTTCTCGATTTCCGCTTTAGCGCCCACATCAATTCCTCTGGTTGGTTCATCCAGAATGATGAACCGCGGTTTCATGCAGATCCATTTTGATAAAATTACCTTCTGCTGATTTCCGCCGCTGAGATACTTAATTGCCTGTTCCTGAGAAGGGGTTTTGATATTCATCTCTTTTATGTAACCCTCTGTGAGTTTTGCCTGTCTCCCCTTCTGTACCACTCCCCCTTTGCACAACTGCGGGAGGATGGCGGAAGTCAGGTTTTCCCTCACATTCATATCCGGAAGAATTCCTTCGGAGGCGCGGTTTTCAGAACAGTAGGCGATTCCTTCCCGGATCGCGTCTGCAGGCTGCCGGAATTTTATTCGCTTTCCATTTATCTCGATATTCCCCGTATAATGAATATCCTCCCCGAATATTACCTTTGCGATTTCTGTCCTGCCAGCCCCTAAAAGTCCTGCCAGTCCTACAATCTCCCCCCGCCGCATCTCAAAAGAAATGTTTTTTAATTTATCCCGGGTAGATACCTGATCCAGCTTTAAAATAGTTTCCGCCGAGTCCAGTTTCTTATTTCTTTCGCGCCTGATTCCCGCCATGGTCCCGGCATCCCGGCCTATCATTTTAGAAACCAGCTCCAGTTTTGAAATCTTCGACGTTTCATATCGGCCTACCAGCTCTCCGTCTTTTAAAACCGTAAGGGTATCGCAGATTTCATAAATTTCATTGAGCCTGTGACTGATAAATATAATAGAGATTCCCTGATTTTTCAGATGTCTTAATACCTTAAAGAAAATATCCACTTCCTTTTCATCCAAGGATGAAGTCGCCTCATCTATCACCATAACTTTCGCCTGCAGAGACATGGCTCTGGCCATAGCAGCCATCTGCTGCATGGGCATGCTGAGTCTTCCGGCAGGGATTCTTACATCCATTCTGACCCCCAGGCCTTCTATGAGTTTTTCCGCCTGTTTTTCCATGGCCTTCCTGTCTATCCCGCTTCTTTTTCTGGGCTGCCTGCCCAGAAAAATATTTTCTGCCACAGTTAAATTCGGCACAAGATTGATTTCCTGATAAATCGTGCTGATGCCCTCTCTTTGAGCTTCCAGGGAGCTGGAGGGGCTGATCCGCCGCCCCTCCAGATAAATTTCACCTGAATCTTTTGTATAGATGCCGGTAAGAATTTTAATCAGGGTAGATTTCCCGGCTCCGTTTTCCCCCATCAGGCCATGAATTTCCCCTTTTTCCACTGAAAAATCAACCTTCTTCAAGGCGTGAACACCTGGAAAACTTTTATCAATCTGTCTCATTTCCAGTATCTTTTTTTCCATATGCGCTCCCCCTTGTTACCATGCAGCCTCGATCAGTTCATCTGTCACGTTATCAGCGGTAAAAATTCTGCCGTCATTCTGAATATATTCCGGAATCTCTTCCCCCCGTTCCATCGCTTCAATGGCTTCAAAGGCTTTATCAAAATAGGGGCTGCACTCCACCGTGCCCAGCATCTCCCCTGCGGCAATGGCTTTCATTGCGTCCTGATATCCTCCTACTCCCACAACAACTACATCTTCTCCCGGCTTGTACCCGGCGGCCTTCAGGGCCTGAATCGCCCCTACCGCGCTGTCGTCATCCTGCCCGAACACCGCGTCAATCTGGTCTCCATAAGCCTGTATCAGATTTTCCATGGCTTCCTGCGCTTCTGCCCGATTGAAATTTCCCACCTGCGAGGCAATAATATTCATATTGTCTTTCTCCTCAATATAGGCGGAAAAGCCTTCTCCCCGCTCCACGCCGCTGGATGCTCCCGGGGTTCCTTCAATGACAACAATATTGCACTCTTCCCCCTGAAAATAGTCGTCCAGCAAAACCGCGCACTGTTCTCCTTCCCAATGGAAATCCGCGGAAACCAGAGACGTATAGGGTCCTTCCGTATCACGGTCTACCAAAATAACCGGAATTCCTTTTTCTTCCGCCAGCTCCAGAACCGTCTCAAATCCGGTGGTCTCTCTTGGGGCCAGCAGAATATAGTCCGGATTCTGCGCGATCACGTCCTCCATATCCGAAACCTGTTTTGCCGTATCACTCTGAGCGTCCGTATAAATCAGATTCCATCCCCGTTCCGCGCAGGCATTCTGCATAAACTCAGTCTCCGCAATACGCCAGGTATTGTAATTTCCCATCTGGCAAAAGGCGATTGTCAGCTCTTCTTTCCCGGCATCCTGCCCCTGATTGCTTCCGCTGCCGTCTCCGCTTATATCCTTTGCTTCGTCTCCGGATGTGCTCTTTTCTCCGCCGGAACACGCGCTGAGCGCCGCTGCCATTGCCGTTGCCAAAACCACTGCCCAGATTTTTCTGATGTTTTGTTTCTTCATAGATAAACCTCCCAAATTTTTATTTTTTTCATTGTAATCAAAAGACTAATTTACGTAAATTAACTTTCTTTAGGACTTCTTTCACTTTATTTCCGAATACAGTCTTTCCATATTTTAACAACTTGACATTTTAAATACCCATGATATACTTTCATAAAATTCAAATTCATACAGGGGGAAGCCGCTTCATGAAAAAAATTCAGCCTTTTCTAAATATGAATATGCGAAAACGGATCTTGATTTTTTTCTTATTTCTGTCTCTTATTCCTACTATCGTAGTAGGCTTTGCCTCTCTGGGCATTACACGGCGGGAACTGGTAAAACAATCTTTTCAATCCGGCATCGAAATCACCGACCGTATGATTGCGGAACTGGATACCCGCCTGAGTGAAATTGATAATCTGTTTCAGGTTGTCACGGACACTCCCGCGCTGCAGACTGCCATGCGGCAGGTGTTTGACGGAAAGCAGGAACAGTATTCCGTTGATCTTAAAATCAGTTCCGATCTCTCTGTGATTTCTCAGTATAATTCCGACATTTCAGGGGTCTATGTGATTGGAGAAAACGGGGGAATCTATAAATCCAACAATAATTCTCTGAACGCCCTGGATCTGAGAGACAGAGACTGGTATCGGGAAGTACTTTCCTCCGGCGAAACGATTTCCTTTTCTCCTCACCGATATTCCTATGTGGTAAAAACGGTAGATTCCGGATACCTTTCTTTTGGCCGCGCTTTCGTGGATATTGCTTCCGGCAGACGCACCGGCATTATTTTAATTGAACTGGAACAATCCATCTTCTCATCCATTATTGACCGATGGAAGGATCTTGGCTTTGTGGCAATCTGCGACCAAAACGGCTCTCCGGTTCTTTCCTCTGACAGCGCCCGGAACTCCCCGGAAATCATCTCTTCCCTGAAGAGCATGGAGTTTCTTCCTCTTCAGGAAAGTACCCTGGCTTCTTATCTCCCTGACCGTTCCTCCACGTACAGTATGAACGCCGCCTCAGACAATTCATACATTGTCATACAGAAAGCTCTCCCCTGGTGTGGCTGGACCTTATATTCCGCCATTTCCACAGATCATTTAAACGCCAGCGGCCTTAAAATAACCTCAGCGATTCTGCTGATTTCCGCAATCACCGGCATTTTATGTATTTTCTGTTCCATGCTGATTTCTGATACCATCACAAGGCCATTGGGCAAACTGGTTGCTCTCATCGGCCAGGTCAAACAGGGCAATTTTCAGGTTCAGATGCCTATTCGCGGAAAGGATGAAATCAGTACGCTGGGAAGGCATTTCAATGATATGATCCACCATATTCAACGGCTGTTAGAAGAAATACGCGAAGGCAGCCAAAAGCTGCGCAAATCAGAGCTGGCTGCCCTGCAGGCTCAGATTGCCCCGCATTTTCTTTACAACACCCTGGATTCCATTATCTGGCTGATCCGCTCCGGGCAGAGACAGCAGGCTATAGAAATGACCCGGGCTCTTTCCGGTTTTTTTCGTCTGGGTATCAGCCGCGGGTATGACATTATTTCTCTGCGGGATGAACTGGAACATGTAAAAAGCTATCTGATTATTCAGAAGATCCGCTATGACGAAAAATTTTCTTATACCATTCAGGCAGATCCGGACATTTTGGATTGCTATGTGCTGAAACTGATCCTTCAGCCGCTGGTTGAGAACGCCATCTACCATGGAATCAAGCCCACGGACCGGGTATGCAGGATTGATATTTCCGCAGGCAAACAGGAGGACTGGATCCTTCTGAAAGTAAGGGACAACGGCCGTGGTATGACAGAAGAGGAATTTTCCCGCCTGAAAGCGGATCTTGAAAGCCCCGGACCTTCCCAAAGCTACGGTTTAAAAAATGTTAAGCTTCGGCTTGATATTTTTTTCGAAGAACAGTGTTCACTGAATATTCAAAGCGGATACGGAACCGGAACAGAAATTACCATACGGATTCCCAGACATTTTCATCCTGCGAATCCGGTCTGAACAACATTGAGAGGGAATTTTATGTACAAAATTTATATCGCGGACGATGAGACAATCATCCGCAAGGGACTTATAAACGGAATCGACTGGGCGGCGCTGAATTGTCAGGTAATAGGAAGCGCTTCTGACGGAAAAAAGGCATATAATGAAATTTTACGGCTGCGTCCAGATATTCTCCTGACAGATATAAAAATGCCTTTATTGGACGGCCTGGAAATGATCGCCCTTCTGCGCCGGCAGCTTTCTGACCTGTACATCATTGTCATTACTGGGTACAGTGAATTTTCTTTTGCCCAGCGGGCGGTAAAGCTGGGGGTATATGACTTTATCTTGAAACCCATTGATATTGATTATCTCTGTAAAGTTATTTTAAACATTGAGAACAAAATTGACGACTGCCGTTCCGAGCACTCCGCTGTTTCTCTGTATTCCAATTTTCGCGGAGAACTGAGTCTTTCTGAGGCGCAGGCTCTCTGGAACGCGGTTTTTTCTCCTTCATCCAGTGATTTTACTGTATGGGAGGAAGAAGGAAGACCGGGCCGCCATCTGCCCTTTTGTCAATGTGTAATCCTTCAGATCGACGATTATTTCAGAATTGTGGAAAATATGACCCTGGAAGAACAAGAAGAATTAGAGGGCGTAATCTGTAAATCTATTGCGGAAGCTTTAAAAGAGGCGGATCATGTTTACAGTCTGGCCCGGGGAAACGCGGAATTTCTTTTCGTGCTTTTCAGTGAAAATATTCCCGCTCTGGAAAGTCATCGGCAAAAACTGCTTCTGCAATTTCGAAAATTACTGGATGAGCGGCTGAATTGTACAGCTACAGCCGGTATCGGAACCATCCTGTCCAGACCCGGGCAGATCCGGCAGTCCTATCTTGAAGCGGAAGAAGCTCTGCAGCATAAATTTCTGTACGGCAATTCCTCTGACATCTTTTTTGCTTCCCGGAATCATCCCTCTGAAGCCGCGGATTACGATTATATCAGCAGTATGCAGACCATCGTTTCTTCTATTGTTTCGGGGAATCCCACGCGGGCCATTGAGGAGGCGGGAAAATCTTTTTCTCCCGGCTCCCGCCCTGTTTATGCCTCCATGCACAGCTTCACCATCAACAACATTATTTTCGGCTGTATAGAATTATTATCGGCTGTCAATTTGTCTCTGTATGAAGTCTTTCCTGATTTTTCCGCGGTTTATAAGGAACTGATTTCTTCCGGTTCTGATCCGGAACTTCATGCGCGGCTTGCCGGCCTGATCCGCCAGGTTTCCAATCTTTACAGTCTTTCCAAAAACAGTCTTACAGGATCTGAAAACCCGATTGTTTCAGATGCCAAAGCCTATATTGAGAAACACTATTCTGACTGCCGGCTTCATCTGAGCCATATAGCTGAAGCCCTGTCCGTCAGTTCCTGTTATCTCAGCAATATTTTTAAACAGGAAACCGGAAAAACCTATATTGATTTTCTGACCTCTGTCCGGATAAAAAAGGCCAAAGAATTTCTGGCGGATCCTCAGGTCAAGGTGTATGAGGTCTGCTATCTGGCGGGCTACGATAATCCTACCTATTTCAGCACCTTGTTTAAACGGCGTACCGGCTGCACTCCCACAGAATACCGGAACCGTCTGTCCCCGCGGGAGCAAAAAAACTCTCTGGAATAAGTAGCTGCGCAAAAAGCCGCCGGCCTTATGTGTACATGGCACATCATGGCCGACGGCTCTTTTTACTGATTCTGTTTATTTATTTCTTCTGAAAACTCCGGACGCTTTCTTTCTCAGTGCCAGGACAATTCCCGCCATACCTGCCAGGATTCCGGCCCCGTAAAGAGGCGTCTGAGTTCCCAGGGGATCCCCGGTATCGGGGGATGTTCCCTGATGGCTGCCGCCCGGTTTCTGACCCGAACCGCTGCCGGACCCGTTGGGATCCGCACTTCCGGACTGGCCGCCGGTTCCGCCGGTCTGGCTTCCGCCGCCGGTTCCGCCCTGATGATCCTCATCACCGCTGTCATCGGCCTCCAGAACCTGCACGGTTCTCTCCGCCGCTGCAGTATTGCCTTTCTCATCGCTGACGGTGTACACCAGGTCATACAGCCCGGGAACAGAGGTATCTACGGTTCCCACTACGGTGATCTTGTCCGTCAGGTCATTGCCCTGATAATCTTTGGCGGTGACCCCTGCCAGGGGATCAAAGTCCGCCCCTTCCTCCACCTGGTTGGCGGAGCCGTCGGGCAGAGTGATTACCGGCTCGTATCCGGCTTTCTCAATGTTCAGATAGTTTACATCCGTGCGGGTCAGTCCGCCGTTGGCGTCGGTGACCTCCGCGTACCATCCCACCGTGCCCTCAGGAGCATTCTCCCAGGTGTAGGAGGCGGTAGTGCCGCTGGCTACATTCTCCACAGTTCCGATGACCTCATTTCCGTAAACATTGACTGTGAGGCCGGTGGTCTCCAGGGTCTTGGTCTCGGGAACAATTCCCAGATCCGCGAAGCTGACCGCAAATTCTTCTTCCCCGTTGATGCCCGCCACGTCTCCGATATCCGTCTCGTCCTTGGCGTCATAGTCGTCCAGACTGGGCGAGTAGGTTCTGAAGAGGATCTGCTGATTCGCCATATCAAAATGCATCAGGCGGATGTATCCCATGCCTCCCTGAGCCAGGCCCTGGTAATCAAAGAGCATCTGATATACCTTTCTCTCTGCGATTCCGTCTCCGTCATCATCGAAGGAATCCACCCGGGTCTGCGCGTTGTGGTAATGGCCGGAGAATACCATGCAGACGTTGGGATTTTTAGCCACTACCTCATCATAGACCCGCTGGGGCTCTTCGCCCATGCCTCCGCTGGCCAGCAGATACTCGTGGAAGTTCAAAATGGCTTTTCGCTCCGGATACTGTGCCAGCACCTGGTTCATCCACTCGATCTCCTCATTTCCGATGCCCCATCCCATGTACACCATGATAAAGTCTATGCCGCCCACGGTGATCAGGTCGTAATGGCCCCGGTTGTCCTTGTAGCTTCCCCCGTACCAGGGATTGCCGCTGTATCTCCATTCTCCGAAGTACTTGCTGAAATTGCTGTAATCTCCGCTTAAATGTCCCACATCATGGTTTCCCGCCAGTACGCCGTAGGGAAGTCCCGCCTCATCCAGCATCTGATAGGCCGCGTCGGCATTTTCCCACTCGGGAATCAGCGGTTCATCGTCAATGATATCTCCATCGTGGAAGAGGTACTGAATGTTCATCCGCTCCCGGTTGGCCAGGATCCAGTTGTGGATATCCAGCTGATACTGGTAAAGTCCGTCTACATCCTGGCTGGGATTGCCCTCGTAGTCCTCGTTGTAGTACTGGGTGTCGCTCTCCACCACGAAGGTAAAGTCATAATTTTCCCTGGGAGTATCCTTTTCATTATATGTGGCGCTGTCCGAAGCTTCTCCCGGAGCGTACTGGGGCGGCGTATAGCCCTCCCCGTTCTGGATCATGATCCGGACCGTATCCCCGTTCAGATGCTCTGCCAGCTCCACCATGCCGGAAAGGCTCATGGCGGTTCCCTCCAGGGTCTGCTCCGCCTCCACCGGATCCCAGGCGCCGGTGGAAAGATTGTATACGTACATAAAGGTCTTCTCGCTGTTGGAAGTACCCTCCCAGTCTACCCGGATGGCGCTGTCTTCTCCCGGATCTCCGCTGATCTTCACATCAAAGACCTGATAGGGGAATCCGTCCCCGGATTCCTTTGAAAAGACCTGGGCTTCGGTGCCGGACGCATCGCTGACGCCCTGGCTGCCGGTAATGTTTTCGTCTCCCAGCTGATATTTCTCACCCTTTTTAAAGGTAACGGTCATGGTGTCTTCCGTAGGATCCACCACATTCACAGACAGAGTGGGATTGCCGTGGACGGTATCCTCCGGCTGATCCACGTCCGCGGAAGCATTTTCCTCCGGAATGATAAAGGTCACGGTTTTTTCCGCGGTATTTCCCGCCTGATCCACAGCGGTCAGGGTCAGGGTGTGCTCCCCGGCCTCCATCACCTCCGCCTCCAGGGCGTATGGCAGTTCAATGGTTTCTCCGTCCAGAGCCGCGGTAAGTTCCACCTCCCGGCTGAGGGCATCCGATGCCCGGGCAAAGATCTCCACATCCCGGTAGGTCTCTCCCTCCGCCAGATTGGTGGTGATCTCCGGAGCGGTATTGTCCACCATCACCTGGACGGAGGCCGCCCCGGAAGCAATGGTGTGAGGTCCATCTTCCAGTTCCCTGGTGTCCAGATCCACTCTCAGGGCATTGAAACTGGACTCCTCCAGCTGGAAGGTAACGTACAGGATCTCCACCTTGGTGGTGCCGTCGCCCATGCTGATCTCTGTCTCCGGGGATACTTCTCCCATATCGCTGGGCTGATCCGGATGCCAGTTTTCCTCTGTGTGCGGGATGGCGCCGATGCCGTTGACCGCTCCGTAGGCAACCGGGCGCAGGGACACGCCGTCCGGCAGCACCAGCCGGATATTCTTCAGCACAAAATCATCGTTGTTTTCTATATCATGTTCCAGATTGTTGGCCTTATTGCCGGCGTGGAAAGCGATGGTGATCTGCCGGGTTTCCGGGTCGAAATAGTGCTCGTCCACATCGTAGGCGTAGGTCCTCCACGCATCGTAGGTGCCTTCGTTAAAGACTCCCAGCACATCCTCCCCGATGGCCACGGCGTTCTTAAAGAACACGTCTGTCTGACTGGCGTCAAAGGCGATGCGGGCGTCACCGTTGATAGAGGAAACCGCCTGGCCGCTGACCTCTTCTCCGTCGATCTTCAGGCTGCCGCCGGTTCCGATGATGGACTGTGTGCCGGAAAGGAACTGGCCCTCTTCCACATTCAGCTGGTCCCCCTCTTCCGGAGCATTCTCATTTTTCACCTGTTTCGGTTCTGTGGACACTGTCTCATATCCGTTGCTGACTTCAAAATAATATTCATAGTACTGTTTTCCGGTGAGATCCACCCCGGGGATCTCCCTGGTAAACACATCCCCCAAGCTTCTCAGCAGATTATACATTTCATAGGTGTCAGAATGGCTGTCCCTTACATAGAGACGCACGGTTTTTACTGCTGTATCCCGGGATACCGCTTCCACCTGAAAGATCAGGCTACTGCTGTCGCTGAAGGTTTCCGGCGTCTGATCCATCAGCACCGGAGCCGCCGCTGTCTCCGGCAGTTCCGCCGCGTAATAAGGCTTCTGGCTGGCCTTTACCGTTCCAGGTGTGGGCGCTTCCTCATCGGAAGTCATGGTGCTGGAGAAGGCGCCATCCGTGTACTGATTCTGGAAGGTAATGGATCTGTCCGCGGAGGTGTTGTCCGCCCCGTTCATGTTGTAGGTGACATAATCCGACACATCCTTCACATTGGAGGCGATCTTCACTCCTCTGGCGCCGGAGTTGGCCATGCCCCCGCAGGAGATCTCCACCAGATGGGCTTCGTCCAGATCCGTGCCGAATTTGGCGTTGAAATCTTCTCTGGTCAGAGCGTCGTTGCCGCCGTTCTTGATCCAGAATACCAGGGTATCCCCGGCTTTCAAAATCCTGCTCTCAGAAGTCTCCCACCATACCACGTCGCTGTTGTCCCCGTTGTCGGGGTAATTGTAATACAGCTTATAATCTTTCAGATCTATATCCCGGTTGGAATTGTTATAGAGCTCGATAAACTCATAGGCGTCCGCGCCGTTTACATTGGAGCTGTCCGGCATCAGCTCTGTGATGGTAAGTGCCGGGGCCTGGCTTCTGTCCACCGTACCCTCATCGGACTTAAGAACCGCGCTCTTTCTGGAGGAAACGGCTGTGTTGACGCCGTCGGAAACTGTGATCTCATACTGGAATTTCTCCCCACCGACAGCTTTCAGCTCCTCGTAGGTAAGGCTGGCCTGGAGCACGCCTTCCGCATAGGTCATGGGAAGGGCGGCAGATGCTTCTTCTGCTCCTTCCTGGTACAGCCTCAGTTCCGCGCTGAGGATCCCCTCGGTCAGGCTGGTTCCGCTCATGGTCACGGTCCAGGAATCCCCCGCATGAACCACGGCGGGAGCATCCGCCTCCACAGAAGGCGCCTCCGCCACCGCCGGGAAGGTATACTGCCCCTGAATGGACTGATCCCCATCCAGGGCGCCCGGGGTTTCCTCATGATCATAGGTCACTGAAACCTCTTCTCCGCTGTAGCTGAAGCAGATGGACTCTCCCTCATCCAGCTTGCCGTTGGAGGAATCCCCCGCGGTGTATTCCACGGTGCTGAGTTCTGTTCCGGAAGCTGCGCGGATGGAGATCCGGCGGGTGCCGGAGTTGGAGAATCCGTCGGACTGCACGGAGGTAAAGTTCACTCCCTGCTCATAGCTGGTGCCGTAGTTCGCGTTAAAATTCTCCACAGTGAATCCGGCGGCAATGTTGGCCTCATTGCGGATCCAGACCACCAGTGTTTCATGGGCTTCCAGCACCAGGCCTCTGTCTTCCAGGATCCACTGCTTTACGGAGGAGCCGTTGTCGTACCAGAAACCGTACTGATCCAGGTTTACCGCCTGGTCTCCGGCGTTGTACACTTCAAAATATTCAAACGCGTCGGAGCCGCCCTCATTGGCTGTATTGGGCACAATCTCCGTGAGCAGCAGGGGAGCGGGAAATTCCGCCCGGGAAGGCTCCTGGCTGACAGTTACGGAAGTTTCTCCGCTGACCGCCGTATTCACGCCGTTGTTCATCTCCACATGATAGGTAAAGCTTCCGGCTCCGGCAAAGGCATCCGCGGGAATAGAGGCAGTAAAGGTTCCCTCCTTATATTCCATGGGATACTGGCTGCTGCCTGCCTCTGTGGTCACGGTAACCACAGCGTTCAGGATCAACCCCGGCAGATCCGTGGATGCCGTGATCTTATAAGAAGCGCCTGGGCTGGCCTGCTCCTCCCCGGAAGCGGAAACGGAGGCCCCTGATACCTCTGTCACTGTATACAGGCCCTCCGGCAGCTGCTCCTGCTGCGCGGTTCCCGGCGTAGGCTCCCCGTTATAGGCCAGGGTGGGCTGCTGGGTCTGTCCCTCTGTATATCCGAAGGTAATGCCTTTTTTGGTCTGAGCCTTTTCCGCACCGTCGTTGTAAGTAATCTGGGTTACTGTCTGGCCGGTAGCCCGGACGATCACCCGGATAGAGCGCTCCCCGCTGTTAGAAAATCCGTTGACGGATTCCGTGGTTTTTACCACCTGGACGTTGTCGTCGATGCCGTAATAAGAACGGAAATCCCCTTCCTCCAAAGCATCGCTCTCCCCGTTCCTGATCCAGACTGCCAGGCTTTTCCCAGCCTCCAGTAGGGTGCCCGCCGGGATCTCCCAATCAGTCACCGTACTGCCGTTCAGATTCTGGATCAGATAGCTGTCCAGAGATACGGTCCGGTCTGAGGCATTGTAAAGTTCCACATATTCAAAAGCATCTGTCCCGCTGGCGGTGGTCTGATCCGCCTGATGGGTATCCGCCACGATCTCCGTAATCAGCAGAGGCGTAGAAACCTGCACCTCCGCCTGGATTTCCGGCTCAGCCTCCGGGGCGGCCTGAACCACCTGGGGCTCCGCAGCATCGGACGCTGCCGGAATGCTCCGGACTTCTTCCCGGGTCTCTTCCTCTTCGTTCTCTTCCTGCTCCTGTGGGATTTCCGTGGTCTCCGGCTGCTCTGTCACTGCCGGCTGCTGGGATTCCCCCGCGGAATCCCGGCCCTCCGGCGCTTCCTCCGTTACCAGTTCTCCGGAGTCTTCCGGATCTGCAGCATCTGAAACCGGCACTGTTTCTTCCCGGAGGATCTCATGGTTATCCTCCGCCAGTACCGGTACCGCCAGGCCCCCGTTGGCGGAGGCGGCGGCCACCAGGACGCTTAAGCCTCCCGCTGCCAGTCTCTTCACTGCTGCTTTCGCGGGAATCTTCTTCCCGTCTGTCTGCTTTTTATGCATTTTCTGCTCCTTCTATAGAAAAGGTTGGTTCATTTAGATTCCGTGGAAGTATAACATCCAAAGTCCGTGGTTATCGTGTAGGCAGAGTTAAGTGTATGTAAAAAAAACTGTGATTTTGGTAATCATCCGTATCTACAAATTCATCTTCACTTTTGACAGGATACTCTGGATGAATTGCGGAAGGTTACACTGAAAGAGATCCACTGACTGTGCGGCGGCCTCTCCCTGAACCCCAGCGGCGCATTTAAAGAACGCCACCCGAAAATCGTGATATAAGCCGGAGACTGTCAATCCGCAAAAAGCCGAAATCCCCTCGATTTTACGCAGATTTCCCCCTCTGTCCACAGCTTCTGGTTCTGATAGAACCTGCTCTTTTTAGGATCATGCAGCAGCATCAGCAAAAACAGGAATCCAGAATCCGGCTTCTGGATAACCAGAAGAAGTTCACCCTTCTGCGTATAATTAGGAAAAAACGCTCCGGGAAAAATGCCCTGAACCAGGAGACTTGGCTGAAGAGATACCTGGACGATGGCCATTTGAGTATCGATAACCTGGCAGCAGAACGGGCACCGAAAAACTTTGCGATAGGCAGCGAAACTGGCTGATTGCTACAGCAAACTCAAAAAACAAAAATGACCTTTCTCTGGCCGGTGCTGGGGATTTTTTTATTTTGTCAAGATACAGATGTTTACCTACTTACAAAGAGATCGCCAAGTCTCTACACGTAGATACCCAAGTCATTTCCAGATACTTAAAGGAAAATAGAATCAAGCTCAGGAGCAGGTGGAACTGCCCAGAGAAATAATAATGTAATCTCCAAATGCTTTGTATTTCCTGTAATAGAAGCAATCTATGACAACCAAAATTAAATATAAAAAATGCTGAGTTTTAGATTATAGAATATGCCATAAGCGGTCAATAGGACGCAGTAGAGGACCAGAATCGTCGCGAGAAAAACGAGCCACTAATGCGTATGGAATAAAATAGACATAAAAATAAGCTCGCTTTGCTGCGAGCCTATTTTTATGTTATCTTTTTTAGTTTTCTATATAACTTATAGCGTCCCCACGTAGCCTCAATCCACCAAACTATTTTCTCGAGCATATCGAGTCTCCTGATTAATTGTAGAAACAAGATAACTTATATAGGAAAGCATTAAAAGCATAAGTTCGATGCTTTTATACTTTTAGATCGGCTCTCCTAAAAATCAATCCGCAACAGAATTGAGCCGAGAAGTTTCACGCGAGTAAAAGACCGTCGAGCTAAACTCGGCGGTCTAAAATTATCTTGCATTTATTCCATTCACGAAAGCTAAATAGCAGGCGAAGTCTCCGACGGCTTTGCGGTTATACAGATCATCTTCCTCGTAACCGAGTTTGTCACGCCATGCGGCGGCTTTGCCTTGTTGCTTTAAATAGCGTGCCAGCATATTAAAATGCGTTATCACGGAGTTGTGGCAGGAAGTCCTGCCGGAGTCCTGCTCGCTTTTCTCCTCACGGCTAAGCAACAGCCAATTTGCCCGGATTGCAGCATAGCGAGTTGCAACCTTCATTAACTCGTCATATAGCTCCAATGATCCCGTGTCTGCGCCAATCTCGGCAAGCATTTCCGTATGGATCGTTTGCATTTTTTCAAATGTAATTGCTTTTGACTGCTTTAAATATTCCTCATAAGTACAGACCATAATAGCCCCCACCTTTCCTTTTTAAAAGTATAGCTTACGGCATATTTGGTAGGAAGTCCAGCGGATTCTTAATTAATACTTCGGCAGAATCAGCCGCTTTTCTACCACCTCAGCCACTAGCTGTAAGGTATTCTGGTAGCCCGTTTTCTGCAAGATGTTCTTGACATGGTACTTGACTGTATTTAGCGTAATATCCAGATCTGCCGCAATCTCCTCATATTTTCTGCCTTGTGCTAGCTCCCGGATAATATCAAATTCCCGACCGGTAAACTCATGGCTGTTGCTGTACCCAATACGGATCATCGGCGTATCCTCGGGATAAACATATTCGCCACTCATCACCCGGTCGCAGACCTCTATCAGGGATGTGCTGCCATGTTCCTTATACCAGAAGCCGTTACAGCCGCATGCTTTCGCCTTCTGGATAAAGGAATGTTCCGGCATGGAGGTCATAATGACAATCTTAATTTTTGGATTAGATTGTTTGATTTTTGCTGCGGCTCTCAGCCCGGATTCTTCATCGGCAGTGCAGACATCCATCAGGATCAAATTAACCCGTCCACGAAGACAGGCAATTTCTGCATTCGCCGCATTTTCTATGGAGGCGTACAGCACATATTTTTCCGATTTGGCAATATGGTTCTCGATGGCGTCCCGGGTAATCCTGGAATCTTCTACAACTAAAACCTGTATCATTTCCGTCCTCCTTTCTGGACTTCGTCAAAATCAAAGGGAATATCTACAAGCAGAGAAACACTGCCATCACAGAGCACTTTTAGAGATGCCCCTTCCTGCTCCAGCCGCTGTCTTAATGCGCTAAGACCATTGCCTTCCGTGATTCTTGAGACAGTAACGCTGCCGTTATTGGATATCTCAATATGATAACTTTTCTCGTCCTGCCCGATTTTTACCGTCAGTTCCGTAGCGTCCGCATGGCGTACTGCATTGGTGAGCGCCTCACGGATAGCGGTATACAAAAGCTGCAATGCTTTGCGGCTTTCCGGCTGTTTTCCAAGAAAGGTAACCTTACATCCGATCAGCTCTGCCACTTGCATCAGTTCGGACTGCAGAGAAGAATCGGGAACCGTCCACACCATAGGAATATTGGAAAAATCACGAATGGTGCTGTTCCAGCTTTCCCGCAGCGTGTCGGCATTCTCAGCCAGACTATCTTCTGTGATGGCCTTGATAGTAGCCAGCAGGCAGTGCCCCAGTTCATCATGGATGTGCATTTTTGCAGAAAGGATCTCTTTATTCAAATTGACTTCCACGATACTGTCCAGCAAGGCTTTCTGACGCTTTTGCATCTCGCGGAGCCGAATGGTGTTTTCGTACAGTTCTTCGCTGAGTCGGTAGAGTTCTGTAATTTCCGCTGCCTCGATCTGAACGGTATTGAGATCAAGAAATCTCAGTTCAAAACGCCAGATCGAGCTGTCGGAGAAGCGGAAGAACAACTGTTGGTGGATGCTTTCTTTGTCCGGATCTTTCGGTAACCAGGATTGGGTTAGCTTTTCCGCCTTGCCATTACTGGCAAAGTTTGCAAGTTCCTCCCATGTCACCTTTGCGTTCAGAATCGTGTGTCCGGTCAGCTCCAGCATCAACTTGTTCATCTTTTCATTTGCGAGAATAACCCGCCCGTCCAGTGCAGAAAAACAGATGCCGCCGGGATAAGAGTCAATTGCCTTTTTGATCATTTTAGCTGACGTATTCTTTTTCATGACTGCACCACCTCTCCTTCTTTCAAAAGTAGAAGCCGATAACCTGCCGGAATTTTTTCTACCTGAAGACGATATCCGTCTTCTAAAGAATGAGGGACAAACTCGTGATCTGTATCGGTAATCTCAAAACAGGCCACGCCGTCGATTTGGATTGCCACAGAGGTCAGATTAAAATTTGTCGCTTCCAGAATATCCTCCAGAGTTCTCATAATGAGAAGAATCAGCGCTGGTTCTAAATTCGATGTGGGGCAAAAATCCAGGCTTGTTCGGATGCCGATATTCTTCATACATTTGGCCATGTCCTGTAAGCTGATGGCTAAATCACTTATCGGAATCATCTGTTGTTCCTGATAAGTGAGCTGCAAGTTGCAGAATCGTTTGATGTAGGTGCCAATGAGACAGACACGGTTCCAGTCTTCCGATGAAAGGGCTTCTTTAGATAGAGCCTCTTCTATCAAAGCGAGTTGCCCGGCAACCTTCGAGGATAGGCTGTCATAAATATCGTTGCGTGCCTGAACGCTTGCTTCACTGGACTGGATACGGATTTCCTGCGCCAGCAGATCCTGCTTTTCTCCCAATTCCGCATTCAGGAATTTAAGCTCCCGTAACACCCCGTTAATCTGCGAGAGATTCGTTTGCCAGATCATATATCCGCCCGGAATCCGGTGCAGGTGCATGGTAATATCTTCCGTAGACGAAAATTGCTGCTCCCGCTTTAGGGTTTCCAGCATAACAGGCGTAATTTCCGCCGCGTTTTCCGATACTGCAATCAGCTCACCGGTCGGTGAAAGAATCTGCATCGCCACTGTAGAACGCCGGAATACTTCACTGTACTGCGTGTTGACGTGAATCAGCCCGGTCAAAATATAGAGCTGCCAGCAAAGCACGATGATGAAAATCAGTCCCGCCGAATATTCCACAAGCTCAAACCGCACTACGTAGGCCGTCGCAGCATACGGGATACTGAACAGAAAGAGTAAAATCGGCTCATAAAAGGGAATCATCTTTCGATAAAGCGGATCGGACTTTGTTGTACCATTTCGCTGATAGATCACATATACCTGATGCCCAATCATCCACACTCCCCAAAGATAGATGAGATAGGTACCGATGTATGGGTGAAAATACAAATTCGGCTGGGGTTCCTCCGGTACAATATAATATAGAAAATGATGTAAATCGTTAGTCAGTGCCATCACACTCAAAAAACAAGCCGGTATCAGAAGCAGATACCATTTTTTATCAATTCGGTAATCCTCAGCCTTGCCGAGATAGAATGCACCGTAAAGCCCGAATAGTGGTATGAAGACAGCCGCTATATTGATAAAGTATCCGGTAAAGCGCATCCATGAAATATTGGTATAGAGGAAGGCGTCTTGGACAAAGCGAACCGTTAAATACAGGATGTTGATGGCATTTTGCAGCGTCAGGTGGATGCGCATGGTCTTTTGTGTGATTTTCATACTGATGGTATACTGCCAGCCGAAAAGCAGCAGCGTATAGACCACCCAGACAAGGTATGGACGCAGAAAATCTTCCGGCCAATACTGCATACTGAACTGCCGGTATGCGGAGACTGCAAACAACAGCACCGCTGCCGCAAAAAGGCGAACAACGGATTTTTTTCGCTCATCCATCAGATACCCCTCCTTGTCCAAAGATGATTCCTTAGAATAAGACAAGAATATTATAGCACAGCAGATTAATTTTGCCCTACACAAAAGGGTAGTGTATAGAATGTTTTCAAATTATTTTCTGAAAACCACCTGATTGTGTGGGGCACTTTTTTACTGCTTCAGGTAAAATGAGATAGAAAATAAGTTGGAGCTGCTTTTGGCTCCTGCAAGCGAGAGGAGTAGAGATTATGTTCTGTTCAAAGTGCGGGAACCTTTTGCCGGATGACGCGAAATTTTGTAATACGTGTGGTGCGCCTGTAAAGATATCACAAGAAGCTTGTCCGGTGCCGCAGCAACCGGCAAGTGTATCGGATGAAGTGGGCGGCATCCAAATGCCAAAACCGGTGAATGTACCGAAGCCGGAGCCGCTGATGGAGGCGCAAAATTTCAATGTGCAAATGAGCGGCGCTGTAGCGTCCGTGAAGAAATCAAAAAAGGGGCTTGCAATCGGCCTGTCCATTGGCGGTGTAGTGCTTACAGTCATTCTTGCGGTGATGCTGATTTTTGTGCTCCGCCCCAAAGACAGCGTTCCTGAATACGGTCAAGGCTCTGTTTCCCTTGGTGCCAGTGAAGTTATTTACGATGACGAATACATTTACTATCTTGGTGAACAGGCAGCGGAGCAGGCTTATATCATGCGCATCGGCGATCAGTCGAATTCAAGGCCGGAAATTCTCTATGAAGCAGATCAAATAAAGGGCGATGGATGGTCCAAGTATCCGCTGGGAGCGCTGTTCCTGTGGAACGATAAGATCTGCTTTCTGGAATGCACAAATGCCACAGAGCAGGGCGACGAGAAATATGAAATTCACTGGATCAGCAAAGACGGCAAGGAAGACGGCACCCTTGTAAGCTATGAGCAGCTCAATACATATGGCGATTTTCCGTCTCAAATGGAAGGCATTTACTTCTTTGAAGACTATCTCATCTTCGGCAACAGATTTTTCTTCTACCGGCTGGATCTGAATACCGGTGAGCTGTGCAGACAGGAGGATTTTCTTGACCTTGAGGGGCCTGCCTGCTTTGTAGCGTATAACGACGGATACTATTATTATTTTGTTCCTGACGTGGTGAATAATCTGATGGGAGAAACCCTGTATCGAAAAACGGAGAATTCTGAGGAAGAGGTAATCGGTAGAGTGCCATCCCAGGACGATGATGACTGGGAGAAGTATTTCTCCTTTATTCCCAAGGGCGATTATCTGTATTATGCAGATTCAGACAACATTTACCAATTAAGCATTCATGACGGCGAAATTGAAAAGCTTGCATCTTATGAGGGAACATATAACCGATTTGCCCTTAGCGACGCAGGACTCTACTATTTCAGGGATATGTCCCTTTGCCTTCTTGATCTTGAAACGCTGAAGGAAACTGCCTTCGACCTGCCGGAAAGCGTAAGCGGGATTCCTGATTTGATCTATGCAGGCTGGAATGGCGAATGCTGGTTCATCCTGGGGGCTGACAGTTTTGATTATTGCCGTTTCCGCCAGTTCCACCCGAATGGGAACAACGGATCCTTTGTTTTTTGGAACGGCACGGTTCAAGGGGACGGCTATGTCCAGGACACTTCAATAGAGAATCAGGAGACTGTCAATACCACCGAGCTGTATGCGAATGTGGTTAAACAGACCTTTGCAGATCAAGGCTCTCTCTGGTTTGATGAAGCTGAGTATGAATGCAGTGCACGTGGTGTATTCAAAATTGATCTGATGGACTTTAATCAGGATGGCACTGAGGAATTGGTGATGCTCTATAACAATCGCGAGAGTATTTTTCCGTTTGTTGATGTATGGACAGTAAAAAACGGTGAAGCGGTTCAGCTTTTCTGCGAAAGGCAGCAGGAGGAAAACCACGAAGCTGCCATTAGCAGCCGCATTTATCAAAATGGCGGAAACCTGTATGTTCCGGTATATGATTCTCTGGATCAAAATCCCGTGTATGTTCATTTATATGGCTTCGACGAGAATGGGGAATTTGGAGAGGTTTATCAATATGAAAACAACGCCTTTTATATGAATCAGCTTCCGGATGATATGGAATTTACGGAATATAGCTCAGTTCAGTTCTACGTATGCGACCGTGTCACTGATTACGGAGCACAAAAAAACCTGATGAAGGAATCACTCCAGACAGATATGGAAGATATCCTAAAACGGTTGGAGCTTACTGTTCCAGAGAATTCATCAACGCAGACCAGCCAATCGGAATTTGACATCACCTCTATGCTGGGCGAGTGGACGCTTGAAGTTGCGCAGCCCAATACGGAAAATGTCAGCCGTCACCTGATTAGACTGAACGCTGACGGTACGATGACTTTAAGAGCCGGGGACGGAAGCTGGCTTGATTATACCTATACGATGGATGAAACACATTTTTATTACACCTATTCGGCAACCGGTATCACAGGCGGCGGAACGTATGCGATCTCCGGGGACAAGATCATCCTTTCCAAAGAGAGCTAGAAAAGGATCTAGGCTTTTGGCGGCGCATATGCTCTGCCGATAGCGATTGCGGCCATTGGCGGTCTAATTATATTTCTTGGAGGTAGAAACATGAACGAAACGAAGAAGATTAAATTCCCGATTGCCTCTATTTTCACGGCAATTCTGGCTTTTGGCCTCCTGACCAATTTACAGTGGCTGCGGGCCGGAAGCGCTTGGATGGACGGCAAAATCGGCTACCGCATGGTGGTGGAGTTCGGCAGCACCCACTCTGCTCTCCATATCCTCTATCAGATTTTGCTGATTGGCAGCATGATCTTGCTGGCGATTCTGCTGTTCATGCGGAAGCGGAACGGCATTTTGGCGGGAGTCCTGGCAATCCGGGCGCTTTTGCCCGCGTTTACACTTGTGAGCTTTCTTTTGAATTGCGGCTCTCGGGGCTTTTTTAATGTGTATGAGTATGAACTTCACTTCGGCCCGATGATGTGGGCAATCGGCATCTGCGGCTGCTATGTGCTGGAAATTCTATGCTATCTGCTCCTTACCCTCATGACGATCACGCCGTGCGCCAAGGACGGTGAGCGCAAGCGTGGGCTGCACAGGCTGTGGTTCCTGCCTGGCATACTCAGTATCTTTATCGCCTTTGCGCATCTTGTGGGAAACATCTATTTTATGCGCAGCGAATTATACTGTTTGTCTATCCTGTTTCTGATTCCTATGGCGTTCCTTCTGGGCTGGTGGCTGACACATCCTTATAAAAAGGAGAAACCGGTCTATCAAATGCCCATAGCACAGCCTTATGGACAGCCGGTCTATCAGAGCGTTGGCACTTTTGATGCTGCTCAGAAAGTAATCTGCATCAACTGCGGCCGGGAACTGCTGTCGGATGAGCTGTTTTGTGCAGGCTGCGGTACCAGACGTCCAGAACAGCTTCGGGCTGAACCGGATCATGCAGAACAAAAGGTGTTCTGCTCCGGCTGCGGCAGGGAGCTTCCGCCGGATGAGGATTTTTGCGGTGCCTGCGGGACAAAGCGCCCTGTAGATAAAGCAAGTGGGCATACAGAGCACGGCGGTCATATCGACCTGTAAAATAATGTTATTGATACTGGAAGAAGACGTTTAAAAGAGAGAATGGGAGGAATCTATTATGAAAGCAAGTCTTTTCATGTTTTGATTATTATTGTTGTATTGCTACTTTTTGTAACAGGGATCGTCTTGCTTGTACGTTGGGTTATTCGTTCGACTGAGAAAAATCAAAAGAACCAGTATGGGCAAGCTCCTGCAATGTATTCAGAACAAAAGGCTTTCTGTACTGGATGCGGTAAAGAACTATCGGCGTGTGAAGAATTTTGCAGTGTCTGCGGCAAGCAGCGCACGACACCTGCACAAGGTGCACAGCCTACATTCCAGCAGCCCGTATATCCGCAGATGGGATATGTGCAGGATGCACCCTCCGGCGGCATGACGGCGCTTGGCTTTTTCTTTCCGATTGTCGGCTTGATTCTCTATTTGGTATGGAAAGACCAAACGCCGCTCAAAGCACACTCCGCAGGGAAAGGCGCGTTGATCGGCGTCATCGTATGGACAGCATTGAGTATCATCCTTGCGATTCTGGCATATGTAATCCCGTTGCTGGTGTTCTATTCTTATTATTAAGCAGGAGGTGTTTCACGATGAAAATGAAAAAGTCTATATCATTGCTTGTCATACTGTGCATTGCGGCCACAATGCTGACTGCCTGCGGAAAATCTTCCGGGAAAAGAACGCTATCAGTCAGCTTTCCCAAAACCGCACGCGCAACTAATCAAGGGACAGAAACCATTACAACCTATTCACATGACAGAGTCATCGTCCATGATGACGGCTATATTGAGGTTCGCGGAACAATGCAAAGCGGGGATGAAGAACATAGTGTGCAGTGGCTCTATACGCCGGAGGGAAAGCCAGTGGGAAGCCGTGTGATACAGCAGCAATTCGGACAGGAGGATTCTGTATTCTTATTTGACAATTATTTTGACTTCGTACCGGGAGAAGACGGCGTCGTAAAGGTGGAAGGAATACGGTGTATTACGAAGACTATTATGAGGTCTATGACGTAGAAAACGATATAATCCGTGAAATTACCGTTTATAGCGATGGTCAGCCCGGGAACCATTTCAAAATGAATGAATTTGGTCAGCTAATGAAAATGGAACTCTGCGATTCAAATGGTGTTTATTATGAATTGGAATATACGTACCAGGAGATTCCTGTGGAATCATGATACGCAGATACTAAAAACAAAGAGGATTTACTTATGAATGACAAAAAATACAGTCCCGGTACTTCCGAAACGGAAGAGTTGATAGACGGCAGCTTTCGCTCTGCGATGAATTATATAGTCTCACTTGTGAAAAGCTGGAAGCTGGATCCGCTTCAGCGCACCTTGGCAATCATTTCTGCCGTCAGCTCGCTTTTTTTACTGATCAATCTCAACGGTCAGGTGTACATCTGGATGTGTGCGCTTGCCGGCCTTCTGCAGCTTTGGATGTGCGTGAAGAAAGTGAAGATAGAATCTTTCTCCATGGCTTTTACATATTCCTTGTTTAGCGTTGGCAGCCTGATTACTGCAATTCAGCAGATTATCAATTACGGAGGCTATTATTTTTCCGGCTGGCGCGGGGCGGAACGGGTAATCGTTCAGCTTGTATTGTATGCATTGGTTACTATGGCATGGATTTTGGCATTGAAAAAAGACGAAAATAAAAATACTCTTCGGATTGTCTTCTTCGTCATCTCTTGTATGCTTGGCGCATACGAGGTCATATATGTCCTGCTCGCTCTGCGGACAAGCTTTAAGCTTGCCCTGTACGGTTTGGCATGGATTGGATTTATTGCCGTTTTTGCCATACAGGTTTTCATGCTTTATCGAAAAAACGCCCTGCAACGTCAAACCTTCGTGCAGAGCGTCAATAGCGGTATAAATTCCATCAATCCACAGATGCCGTATTATTCGCCCGAGCAGCCGCAAACAACCGCACTGCAGCAGGAGCAGCCTTCCGCTATACCGGAGGAGGCACAGACTCCGTCTTTTGCGAGGGAAACAATTTACTGCACACAGTGCGGCGCTGCTATGGACAGCCATTCCATGTTCTGCACGAAATGCGGCGCAAGACTAAAAAACGATCCGGTATGATAACCGGGCACATCGCTTTTTATAGTGACAAATAAAAAGACTTTTACAAAAAATCAGGAGGGAAAATTATGAGAACAAATGTAAAATTACGTCTATTATCCGTACTACTGGCAGTAGTCCTATGTGCCACAATGTTGACCGCCTGCGGAGGCTCAAAGCTCGATGGCACATATCACTCTCAAGGTCTTATTTCCCAATCGTTTACTTTTGACGGAGACCAGGTGACCATGTCTGCTTTCGGCGTCAATGCCAGCGGCACGTATCGGATCGAGGGTGATCAAATCATCATCACGTATTCCCTGTTTGGTCAGGAATACACTTGGGAGCAATCCTTTTCGCAGTCGGGAAATGTGATCAACATCGGAGGAACCGAATTCGAAAAATAACAAAATGCGGGAGGAGACAATATGTATACAAATAGAAAGCTTTTAGCCAATCAGCAGGCAGCGGAAAGAGAAAAATTTTACTGTGAGAAAGCGTATGAATATACGTTAAGAGCAGACAGCGCGGAAAAGATCCTGCGGCGTTATGACGCAATGCTGGATGAATTCAGAAAAATACGTACAGCGCACGAGTATTCCCCGGAAAAATCCAAATTGGCAGTCGATATTTTCAATTCGCTGATTTATGCCATCAAGACGACAGCGGAGGAATCGGGCTGTGTGCGTATGGTCCTTTACTTTGCCGAATGGAAAATCTATATGCTGAAAGAGCCAATTTTCTATGGAAAGGAAATGAATCTTCTTCTGACCGCCTTTGAAAAGCTGCTCTGCGAAATTGATCCGAATACCTGGCTGAGAGAACTTCCCACCAGAAAAAAGTGCAATCAGCCCATGGCGCGGCCTGAGATTTGGAACACATTAAACTACGATTCGATGCTTAGCGAGGAAGATGCAAACAAGCAAAATCTGAAGGACTGCTATCTTGCCGATGCACTGCGATCTATGGGGATCGATGTGCGAGGCGGTTCAGAAGCGCCTGCTGTGGATGAGAATCCGCTTTTGAAAAAGAAGAGAGCCGAAATCGTTGAGTCACAAGCGAAGAATAAAGAGGCAGAGGCGAAGAAAATGCAGGAACGCCTTGCGGAGAATGAACGAAGAGCTGCAGCCGGACAAATATCGCTGGAGGAGGAAGAAGCGAAAAAAGCCCGCGAAAAGGCAGAATTTAGAAGAAAGTTCCCGACAGTAGATGAGTATCCATTTTTATTTTTGGCAAACAGCGCGGAACCGTCTCACCCATATATTTTCGCAAACATCAACGAGGATAAGACCCTTTGCTTAGAACCGGAAGATGGCGAAGTGTTACGCATCAGAATGACTGGTCTCTACGTTTCAATGCGTAAAAAAGGGGAAAAGCAATTTGCAAAAGCAATATCAGATACAGCCTGCAGCGATTATGTCCTTTATGTTACAGACGATAGAATCGCTGTGATCAATCCTAAGTATAACAAGGATAGAAGCGCCGGATGGATCGGTATAGGAGATCTTTCCACAATGATGATAGCGAGCGTCCTTACATATGCAGAACGCGGAATAAGAGCCGCACTCAGACAGGAAAAGGCGCATGCGGGGCAGATTCGTTACGAATGGATTTCATCCATAGGCTATGATCATAAGGTTAAGTTTTTGGATAACGAAACATTGAGAATAACATACGAGGATCACCAAAATACCGTATGGCTGGTGGATCTCTATATTAATACAAAGGATGCGGACGCGGAGTCCCTTGCAAATATGATTCTCAAAAAAGCGGCCGGGATCCGCGCCTCTATGACGGATGAAAAGGAGCAGGCTTCTGCTGATTTTATTGCAGATGTATTGAGCGGAAAGAAAATAATAAAGAAAAGTGACGATCCTTCAAAATTAAGCATGATATCATTCCCTGATTTCTTCTTTGCTTCATATGGTGCCCAGTACAGGAACATGAAGTATTTAGAGGCGTATGAAAAACAAAAACAGATGAGTGAACAGAGTCAAGTTGACAAGGAAGGGCAAAATGCAAATCAGCCGGCAGAAAATAATGCGCAGCCTTCGGGCGGCAATGACAGGGAGCCGGAGAAAAAGCCAAATTTCTGCCCAGCCTGTGGAACAAAAGTAATTCCGGACGCTAAATTCTGTTCTAAATGCGGTAACAAACTTATATAAAGCTGCATAAACACTGACAAAATCTGGATTTTTCCAATGATCATGACAAGGGAAAAAGGCTGCAGCAATGCGGCCTTTTCTGTTGCAATCTTGGTTTAATTCGATTCGCCGACATAGTAATAAAGACAAAAAATCTCTGCAACGAAAAAATCCTCAACACCTGTAACGGTGCTGAGGATTTTTTTTAACCATGGGAAGGAATTATTCTTTTGAACCTAAAAGGTGTTTGCGTGGAATTCAGATTTTTAGGTTTCGCAGGCATCCACTAAAACATCTACCGATTGCTCCTTTTCGCCATAACCACCGCACGCCTGAATTACATTTCTATATATTATATTTCTACTGCTTGTCATTTTGGATGTAGCTACATCGAAATAGATCCACTCATTAGCACCCGGCGCATAGTCTCCAATATTAACACCCATATCTGTGATAATATTGTCGCTGAGCGTTACTCCTTGGGGGTGTTTTGCGTTATATATCTGGGCACTTCCGTTTATATAGGATAAGCCGGTTGGTAAAATGTTGCGGAGGGTCAGATTTCTAAACATCTCCGAGCTCATATTCCTGATGCCAATGCGGAAACGAACACATTCGCCCGGCACTGCGTATACTTTATCCGCCCATTTCGGTTCGCTCTCATCTTTCTTCCGTACTTCCATTGTTAAATTCGTCCAAACTTTCATCACTAGGTCTTGGTGCTCCCCTCTATTAACCTCAACTTGGGCTTTGATCGCCGCACGTACAATGTTATGCATATACTAAATTAGTTCCCGGAGATCAAGGAACAGTTGAACTCGTTGACGATATTGGAACAATTCATGTTAGATGGGACTGCGGTTCCGGCCTTGATGTTGCTTACGGCGAAGATGTAATTCGTAAAATCTAGGAACATATATACTTACCTAAGCCAGCCCGATTATGGGCTGGCTGCTCCAAAAATAATTATAAAATATCGCTTTATTTTACTTGATGTGATGCCCCTTCAGAGGTATCATGGGACAAACTATAAGAAGGAGGTAACGCTTATGAGTAATACCGCAATGGCAAATACAGCGCAAGCTCTTATGGATTCAATGACGCCAAAATTTGCCGTATCATATCTTCGCGTTTCTACTCGCGGACAGGCTGAGCGAGGCGGCGGACATGATGAAGGTTTCTCGATTCCCGCCCAACGTGAAGCCAATAAGAAAAAAGCCCTATCTATGGGCGCAATGGTGTGAAAGGAATTTGTTGACCGTGGTGCATCTGCTAAATCCGCTGACCGCCCACAGCTTCAAGCTATGCTTGAATATGTAAAAGAGAATGCTGATCGCGTAGATTACGTAATCGTACATAAGATCGATCGTCTCGCCCGTAATCGTGACGATGACAGCGACATTATGCGCGTATTGCGTGAATGTGGCGTTCAACTCGTATCTGCATCAGAAAGTATTGACGATACACCCGCTGGCATGCTGCTGCATGGCATCATGAGTTCAATTGCAGAGTTTTACTCGCAAAATCTTGCCACCGAAGTCAAGAAGGGTATGGGAGAAAAAATCAAAGGAGGCGGCACGGTCGGTCGAGCACCGATTGGCTACCAAAATGTCCGTCTCGTCGATGATAAAGGACGTGAAGAACGTACCGTCATTACAGATCCAGAACGTGCACCACTAATTACACTGGCTTTTGAAGAATATGCTACTGGCAATTGGACTGTTGCAGATTTGGCTGACCACCTGGCGGCTTGCGGGCTCAATACTCGATCAACACCTAAGATTTCTTCTCAGCCAGTTACGCTTAAAACACTCCATAAGGTTCTCGTAAACCCCTATTACAAAGGTGTTGTAAAATATAAGGGCGTTGAGTATCCTGGAAGTCATGAAGCGCTTGTAGATACTGAAACTTGGGACAAAGTTCAAGCGATACTTGCATCGAGGATTAACGGCACTCGCAATCTTAAACATCCCCATTTTCTAAAAGGTAGCATTTTCTGCGCATACTGTGGCGAACGAATGATGGTGAGCAATGAAAAGAAAAAGGATGGCACTATATATCCATATTTTGTATGCAGTGGGCATCATAGTAAACGGAGAAAAGATTGCACAACAAAGGCTGTTCTGATAGATGTTGTAGAGAAAGAGATTGAAAAAATCTATGAAGCATACCAGCTTCCACCGGAAGTCCGAATTCTGCTGGAATCTTGCATACAAGAAATAATCTCCACAGAAAGAGCAAAATATGATGCCGAGCTGGATGGACTTAAAGGTGAAAAAGCCAAGCTGGAAAACAAGCGAAAAAAACTTCTTGAAGCTCATTACTGCGATGCAATTCCGCTAGACCTTCTCAAATCCGAGCAACAGAAAATCGCAAAAGAATTGAGCAGCATTGAGCATGAAATCAAAATGCACGATACTACCTTTGAGCAAATAACCGAAAATCTTAAGAGAGCACTAGACATTGTAGAAAATTGTGGTGAGGCATATAAAAACGCCAGTGACACAATTAAAAAGCTGATGAATCAAGCAATATTTGAGAAGTTCTATATTAGCAATGATGCAGATATGGAATTTAAGGTAGATGCAGAATTTAGGCCACCTTTCGATCAGATTCTTGAACCGGTTAAAGATGATATTATACGAATTAACAGATTAGCGCAGGACTGCTCAAGCAAGCTGAGCTATTATATAGGCATAGCAAAAGACCACATCCAGGAAATCTTTGGATGTGGTCTTTATACCATAAACAATTCCACGAATATGTCAACTTACTCGAACGGCTCAAATTTTTTTAGCCATAATAGTTCGAGTAAGGTACTTTTGGTGGACCTGGCGGGAATCGAACCCGCGTCCGAAAGCCTATCCATTCAGGCATCTCCCATCACAGTCATTCTTCTGACATTCCCTCCGTCAGGCGCCGGATGACAGGCTCCTGACTTCAGTAGCTTCATAAAATCTTTTTCCTCCGCAAAGCTTAGGAGGAAAAGTGCCCCGCCTTATTTGATGCCGGATTCCGCAGCGCGGGAACTGCGGGGCCGACAAGCTACTTAAGCAGCAGCTAACGCGTAATCTTCGTTATCTGCGTTTAATTTTAAGTTCCAGGTTGGTGCGCGGTCCCGGAGTCCGCGGATGGCTTCCCGAACTTCAAAACCCCCGTCGAAACCAGTACAAGCCCGAAGTTTGTTCTGTAAGGACTATAACACATCTCCCGCGGGCCGTCAAGCCCGCGGAAATATCAATACAGATTTTTTACCTTAAAATCTCTCTCCGCCTCCCGGCGCTGATCCTTTTTTGCAATGTCCTGGCGCTTGTCGTAGAGCTTCTTTCCTTTGGCCAGGCCGATCTCCACCTTCACCAGAGAATTCTTAAAATACACCTGCAGAGGGACCAGGGTATAGCCCTTTTCCGCGATCTTCCCCTGAAGCTTGCGGATTTCCGCCCGGTGCATCAGCAGCTTTTTGGGACGCAGAGGATCCTTGTTGAAAATATTCCCTTTCTCATAGGGGCTGATATGCATTCCGTAAACGTAGACCTCCCCGTTTTCTATGCGGATAAAAGATTCCTTAATGGAACATTTGCCCATGCGCAGGGATTTTACCTCCGTGCCGTGAAGAGACACCCCGGCCTCGTATTTTTCTTCTATAAAATAATCGTGATACGCCTTTTTATTGTTGGCGATCAGACGGCTGTCTTTTTCTTTACTCATCTTCCCTCTCTCCTGTCAGTACAAAATCCACCGTCTTTGTCTCCACATCCGCGTCCGCCACCCGGACCCGGACTCTCTGGCCCAGAGTAAATTCCCGTTTGGTAATCTCTCCGATGAGACGGTAGTTGTCCTCATCAAAATGGTAATAATCGCCCCTGAGGGTGCTGACATGCACCAGGCCCTCCACGGTGCTGGGCAGTTCCACATAGAATCCCCAGCCGGTGACTCCTGAAATTACCCCCTCATATTCCTGTCCGATACGGGCCGCCATATACTCGGCCATCTTCAGCTTGTCCGTCTCCCGCTCCGCCTCCTGGGCCCTGCGCTCCGTCAGAGAGGACTGCAGCGCCGCATTTTCCAGAATGCCCGCGTAGTAAGCGATCTTTTCCTCCCGCAGCCTGCCCCGCAGATCATCCTTGATAATCCGGTGGATCTGCAGATCCGGATACCGGCGGATCGGTGAAGTAAAATGGCAGTAATACTTCGCCGCCAGACCGAAATGGCCGCTGCAGCCGGTGGTATATCTGGCCTGCTTCATGGAGCGCAGCAACAGACGGCTGATCAGGGCCTCCTGAGGGCTTCCCTGAATCTGCTGCAGAATCTTCTGAATCTCCCCCGGAGTGATTTCCTCGGAAGATTTTTCCACTTTGATTCCCTGTTTCCGGATAAAACTCAAGACTGCCTCCATCCGGTCCATATCCGGATTGTCGTGGGTCCGGTACAGAAACGGAATCTCCTTCTGACAGTAGGTCCTGGCCACGGTTTCATTGGCCATAAGCATAAAATCCTCAATGAGCCGGGTAGCCGCGTTCTGTTCATAGGGGCGGATATCCACCGGCCTTCCCTTTCCGTCCAGAATAATTTTGCTCTCGGGAAACTCAAAATCAATGGCTCCCCTGGCGCTGCGGTTTTTTCTGAGAATTTCCGCCAGCTCCTCCATGAGGAAAAACATGGGAACCAGCTCCCGGTACTCTTCCATAAGCTCCGGGGGCTGCTCCGTCAGAATCCGGTTCACATCCGTATACGTCATCCTCCTGGATACCCTGATCACCGTCTCCGCCATCCGGCTCTCCGCCACCCGGCCCCGGCTGTCAATCTTCATGATGCAGGACAGAGCCAGCCGGTCCTCCCCCGCGTTCAGGGAACAGATACCGTTGGACAGTCTCTCCGGCAGCATAGGAATCACCCGGTCCACCAGATACACAGAGGTTCCCCGCTTCAGTGCCTCCCGGTCCAAAGCGCTTCCCCCCTGGACATAATTGCTGACATCCGCGATGTGAACCCCCAGCTTATAATATTCCCCCTCCCGGGTCACAGACACCGCGTCGTCCAGATCCTTGGCGTCCTCCCCATCGATAGTGACCATCTGCCAGCTTCTCAAATCCAGTCTGCCGTTAAAATCCCCGGGAATCAGCTGCTCCGGACAGCGCTCCGCCTGGTGCAGCACACGCTCCGGAAATTCCATGGGCAGTCCCAGTCCCCGGGCCACAGACAGCACGTCCACTCCCACATCGCCCATACGTCCCAGGATCTCCGTCACCTTTCCCTCCGGGCTTTTCCTGCCGTCCCCGTAGGAAGTCAGACGAACCACCACTTTCTGTCCGGTGGCCGCTCCCTTGTCCTGTCCCTTTGGCACAAAAATGTCCATCGATACTTTTGGGTTGTCCGGAATCACGAAGCCAAAATGATTGCTGCGCTCATAGGTGCCCACCAGTTCTTCCGTATTTCTGGACAGCACCCGGAGAATGCGGCCCTCCCGGCGGCGGTCATTGGATACCGCCTCCACAGCGGCCTCCACTTCATCCATATGCATGGCTCCCGCCGTATATTCCTCCGGAATGAAAAGATCTTCCTCCCTGTCCGGAAGCTCTACAAATCCATATCCTTTTCTGGTTCCTAAAAAAATCCCCCTGCAGAGAACCTGCTGTTTTTCCTTCCGGCGCTTCCGGTATCTGCCCCTGGCGTTTACCTCCGCTTTTCCCTCCTCCACCAGGGCGTCCAGAACCTGCTGCAGATCCTTTCTGCGTCCCTTGGGGATCTGCAGCAGCACGGCGATTTCCTTAGCTTTCATGGGCACGTAATCTTTGGCGCAGAGCAGATCATAAATCATTTTTTTCCTGTTTTTTAATGTTTCTTTCTTCAATCTCATGTCTCCAATATCAAAGAGGCTGGCGTCCAAAATAGGATTCCCCTGTTTTCAGCCCGGCATTCGTTCAAACAGAAAAGGCTGCTGCAGGATCACACTGCAACAGCCCCGTTTTTCCTAGAATTTCATATTCAGAACCACGGCAATGACGATGAATAAAACCGCCATGACCCGGGTGGCCCTTTTCAGATTGCCCTCCGCGGAACGCCCTTTGTTCTTCTCCCAGTAAGAGTCTGACGCGGATGTCATCCCGCCGGCGATCGCGCCCAGTCCCTGCTCTTTTCCCTTCTGCATCAGGACCACGGCGGTCAGCGCGATACAATCTATTACAAAAAAAACGGTCAAAATCGTTCTGATAACTGCTGCCATTTTTTCACCTCCTAAAACTAACCGGGTTTTATTTTATCACAGGATTCTGATAATTTCAACACTAAAATCCGTGTAAATCAAAAAAGCTTTTACCCCGCCGACTCCGATACAAGACTTCCGAAGATTTCCCTGCAGCGGTTCCTGCTCTCTTCCAGGGGAAAGGTCTCCCCTGTATTGAGAATCTGATTTTCCCGGGCCATCTCCTCTGTATACTGATCCAGGAAATAGGAAGTAAATTCTCCTTCCGGGGATTCGTGGGTCACAACCGGCCGAACCCCGTATTCCCGGATAGAAACTCCGCTCTCATCTTTCCAGAGAGTGATCTGGGCCATGGCTCCCAGAGCATTGTCCGCCGACTCCTGGTTGGAGACAAAATTCCCCAGAGAATAATATACCAGCATCTCCTGCCCGTCAGCCCTCTGTACCAGCTCCGCCGGCTGCACCACATGGGGGTGCGTGCCAAGCACCAGATCCACCCCGCAGTCCGAAAAAATATCCGTCCAGTGCCGCTGTTCCTGGCTGATCTCGTAGGAATTTTCTGTGCCCCAGTGGGGACAGACGATGACAAAATCCGACAATTCCTTGGCTTTCCGGATGTCTTCCCTTACCATGTCTTCCTCCAGCACATCCACCAGATGCCGGGTTCCCGTCTCTTCCAGAAGTTCCGGATAGACATTGGTTCCATATGTATAATTCAGAACAGATACCCGAAATCCCTCTTTTTCATAGACATAAATGTTTCTCTCTTCTGTGCCGCTTTGATGGATTCCCAGAACCGCCGTCCCCGGATAATTGTTTTTCCAATACTGAAGCGTATTGTCCACTCCCTGAACTCCCGCGTCCAGAGCATGATTGGTGGCCTGGAGAATGACATTAAAACCGGCCCCGGCCAGAGCGTCCGCCTCCTGGTGCGGACTGTTGAACTGGGGATATCCGAATATGCCAAGCTCCTCCCCGCCCAGGATAGTCTCCTGATTCACCAGCGCCAGATCCGCCTTTGACAGTTCTTCCCGGATATTGGTGAAAAGTCCGCTGAAGTCATAGGTTCCGTTCTCATAGCAGCTCTCGCAGACATCCTCGTGAAGAATCACATCCCCCACCATGCGGATTTGGATCTCCACACCCTCCGGTTCCGGTTTTTCAAAGGTCTGGGGGTACAGGGCGGCAGCCGGTACCGCCTCCTGCTCCCGTTCCGGCTTCCCGGAACCCACCCCCTCCTTTTCTCCTGAAGAAGATCGGAGCGCCGCCAGCACCAGAACCAGCACCAGCGCCGCTGCCGCCAGTGCCATCCGCTGCAGGCGGACAACCCTCCTCCGCTCCGCTTTTCCTCTTCTGTGCTTCCCTTTTTTTCTTCTCATGTATCCCGCCCATTCCTATCTGAGCCGGCATCGGGGGCCTGCTCTTCTCTCGTATCATCTTAGCACAGAACAGGTCCTCTTTCAACGCAGGCTTTCCGGACTTTTCCTGGAAAAAAATGGATTTTCGTAGACTGCCGCGGCGCCCAGGTATTCCTCCGCCCGCAGGAGCTGGTTGTATTTGGCGTTTCTGTCGCTGCGGCAGGGGGCGCCGGCTTTGATCTGTCCCGCTCCCACAGCCACTGCCAGATCTGAAATAAAGCTGTCCTCCGTCTCCCCGGAACGGTGAGAAATCACTGCCCGGTAGCCTGCCCGGTGGGCTGTCTCCACAGCCTCCATGGCCTCGCTGAGGGTGCCGATCTGATTTACCTTCACCAGAATCGCGTTGGCCACCGACAGATCAATGCCGCACCGCAGCCGGCGCACATTGGTCACAAAAAGATCATCCCCCACCAGCTGGATCTTTTCTCCCAGCTCCGCGGTCATGCTCTTCCAACCCTCCCAGTCATCCTCCTGCAGTCCGTCCTCGATGGAAACAATGGGAAAATCCCGGATCAGATCCCGGTAATACTCCACCATCTCCCTGGTGTCTCTCTGGATCTTGCTCCCGGCCATCCGGCTCTCCCCCGGGAAACTGTAGACATTTTTCTGCGGATGGTACAATTCGCTGGCCGCCGCGTCCATGGCGATGCCGATCTCCTGCCCCGGCCGGTATCCGCTTTGCTCCACAGCCTGCAGGATCAATTCCAGCGCTTCCCTGGTATCCCGGATGTCCGGCGCGAAGCCCCCTTCGTCTCCCACCGCTGTGGAAAGTCCCTTTTCTTTCAGAATCCCCTTCAGGGAATGATAAATTTCCGCGCACATGCGCAGTCCCTCCCGGAAACAGGGGGCTCCTGTAGGCATAATCATAAACTCCTGGAAATCCACCGTATTATCCGCGTGCTTTCCTCCGTTGAGGATATTCATCATAGGTACCGGCAGGCGCCTGGCGTGACAGCCTCCCAGATACTGCCAGAGGGGCAGACGCAGCGCCTTGGCGGCCGCCCTGGCCACTGCCAGGGATACCCCCAGAAGAGCGTTGGCTCCCAGATTTTCCTTATTGGCAGTGCCGTCCGCTTCCGCCAGCAGCCGGTCGATATAAATCTGATTCAGGGCATTTTCTCCCACAACAGCATCCGCCAGGGTCTGATTCACATTCTCCACCGCTCTTCGGACCCCCTGGCCCTGATAGGCTTTCTCTTTATCCCGGAGCTCCACCGCCTCAAATTTTCCTGTGGAAGCCCCGGAGGGCACCATCGCTCTGCCTGTATATCCATTCAGCCCCATAATTCCCTCTCCCACCGTCACCTCTACCTCTACCGTGGGATTTCCTCTGGAGTCCAGTACCTCTCTCGCGTTTATCCGCCGTATAGGTAAATAACGATACATGACTGTTCCTCCTTCAACTTCTTGGGACAGCCGCCGCGCCCGCCGGCGCGGAACAAGTGTCCTGAAGACAGTATGGACAGATTTCACCGAACTATGTAAAAGCCGCTTTTCCACCTTCGCCTTTTCAGAATCCTGGTTCTGCGCTATAATAACAGTGCCGGAAGCAAAATACTTTCATTATGGAGGAAAGCGTATGAAATTTGTAATACAGCGGGTCCGTTCCGCCAGCGTAACCGTGGAGGGCCGGATCGCCGGAAGCATCAAAAAAGGTCTCCTGGTTCTCATAGGTGTGGGGCAGGAAGACACAGAGGCAGCCGCGGACAAATATCTTAAGAAACTTCTGGGGCTGCGGATCTTTGAGGATGAAAACGGAAAGACCAACCTTTCCCTGGCGGATGTGGGGGGAGAACTTCTGCTGGTCTCCCAGTTTACCCTTTATGCCAGCTGCCGCAAGGGCAACCGTCCCAGCTTTACAGAAGCCGGAAGTCCCGAATTGGCAGAACAGCTTTATGAATACATTGTCCGTCAGGCCCGAAAGCAGGTGCCCCGGGTGGAGACCGGCATCTTTGGGGCCCATATGGAGGTTTCCCTGGTCAACGACGGTCCTTTTACAATTTTGT